>ENA-UPSB01000064-UPSB01000064.1-bioreactor-metagenome-genome-assembly--contig:-NODE-64-length-191815-cov-7.744743_pt1 | contig 191815 bp, 180 predicted proteins | sample MGYA00238182_ERZ773286 | MGnify/ENA primary metagenome ERZ773286 (study PRJEB29026, sample SAMN07631240) | bioreactor metagenome | isolation source: Switchgrass digestor | place: USA: Dartmouth...
GACGGCGGCAGTTCCGGACGTCTTAGAAGGGACATGGGGATCCTTCCGCCTGGGGACATCCGCAACTGCATACTGGCCTTGGCTCACGCGGAACCGGACATGACGGCCTTGTTCAATCACCGGTTTACCAAGGGCGAGCTCAAGGGCCACAACTTCGGAAACCTGTTCTTGGCTGCCATGACCGAGATGACCGGCGACTTTCAAGTAGCCGTAAAGGCGCTTTCCAGCGTGCTGGCGGTAAAAGGCAGGGTCCTACCCGCGACTCTCTGCGATGTGACCTTGGTCGCCGAGATGGAAGACGGCTCCATAGTGCACGGGGAGTACAACATACCGGAAGCCAAAAAGCGCATCTCCAAGCTCAGTTTGGTTCCTGACAGCCCAATAGCTTTAGACGAAGCGGTGGCGGAGATTGAGGCGGCGGACGGCATCGTCCTGGGGCCCGGAAGCCTGTTTACGTCGGTCATCCCCAACCTTCTGGTGCCGGGCATTCGACGGGCGATCAAGACTTCAAACGCCCGCAAGCTATATATCTGCAACATAATGACCCAGCCCGGGGAGACTGACGGTTACTCGGCCTACGATCACGTAAAAGCTATCGAGGACCATGCGGGCAGGCTGTTTACTCACGTTCTCGTCAACACAGCCACGGCCCCCGAAGAAATCGCCGAGAGATACAGGGTCGAGGGGAGGTACCAGGTCAAGGCAGACACCGCGGCGCTGACAGCCAACGGATACACGCCCATCTGCGGAGACTACCTCACCAGGGGAGATTTGGCCAGGCACGAGTCGTTCAGGCTAGCCGCTTCTCTCATCGAGTTCTTCGCTTCGGCTTTTCCGCCGCTAAGACGCGATTTGGCCATGACCGATTAGCCGGTGGACAGAGATACCTTCTCCAGATTAGTTAAGGACGAACTGGCCAGGGTGACGGTAAAGGGTCGGTCGCCGGCTTTTTGGGAGGCCGCGGCTCTAAGAAAGCTCCTCTCCTCAAAGCATAGCGGCTCGGGAGAGTCCGTCATTTCCGCAGACCCCTATTTGATCCGCCGGTTATACTACTTGATCAAACAAAGCTCCGGCTTGACCCCCTCTTTCAGGCCCAAGCCCAAAGGCAAAGACGGCCGGATTCAGGGAAGTAAGCTGGTAACAAGCACCGTGGTCCCATCCACGGAAAAACCGGCTGTAGGGCTCCTAAGCCGGAACGCCACTTGCAGAAGGGCTTTTATAAGGGGCTCTTTTCTCGCCCGGGGCTCCATCTCGTCGCCCTCTCGAAGCCATCACCTAGAAATAGCCCTGCCCGCGAGAAAAGACGCTCTCCTCTTGCAGTCACTCCTGCGCAAGGAAAACCTCAAGGCGGGCCTGGTGCAGAGAAGGTCTTCGTGGGTGGTCTATTTGAAAGACTCCGACGAGATATGCGAGCTTCTGAAACTCATGGGAGCCACAAGCGCCGTGTTTGAGTACGAGAACATCCGCGCCAGGAAATCGCTCCGGAACTCGGTTCAGAGGATCGTGAACATGGACGACGCCAACGTGTCCCGCGCGGTTGAGGCGGGGCTCAGACAGATTGAGGATATACGCCTCATCGACGAGGAACGGGGGCTCTCCCGTCTTCCCCCCGCCCTTAAGGAACTTGCCCGGTTGCGTCTGGAGAATCCCGAAGCGAGCATGGAAGACCTGGGGCTTATGATGTCGCCGCCAATCTCCAAGTCCGCCGTGAACCACCGTTTCCGCAGGCTTGCCCAGATAGCGTCGGACATACGCGCGAACAAACAAAAAGCGCGCGGCTAGCACAAAGCATGGCCGGCGCGCCTTTCAGCGATCCCCTATTACTCTACAACTATCTCCACGTGCTCGCCCGAATCGTCATCTGTCACGTCCACAATCTTACCGCGGAGCCCGTAGTGGATAGCGTTTCTGAGTTCCTCCAGATCTATGCCGTTTGAGGTCAAGTCCACTCCGCCTATAGACGCGAACTTGGAGCCGGTCCGAAGAGCCCAATCCACCAAAATCATAGGCAGGTTCACGGAAATCTTGGCTTTGCCGGAGTTCACGTCGGTCACCCTGATCCTGAACCACCTGGCCTTGGTCTCGGGGGTCTCCGGTCTCTCGTCTGTTGAACTGTCCAGGGCCTCAATGACCTTCAGCGCTTCGTCGACGGTTAACTTTCCTTCCTTAACCATATTGAGGACTCTGAGCCTCTCTTCGTCCAAATGCCGAAGCCTCCTTTATATCGAAACGGTAACCTTGCCCGCAGCGCTTGTGCCCTTAAACCTCGCAGTGGCGGCCGCCGTGTCGAAGCCTTTGCTTCTGGCCGCATAGCGCCTGAAGCCCATCCTCTGCCTGGTTTCATCGACCAGAACCTCGCCGTCCTCCAGGCCCAAAACTTCAATGCGGCCCGAAACAGTTGATATGTCGACTTCGTACGCCACGTCCGGTTCTCTCCTAATGCTGGCTTCTATCCGTCCGTTAGCCGTTTCCAAGACCCAATCGCCCACGCCGCTCAAGTCGGCGATTATCCTGCCGTTGGCCGTACTCCCGTTAAGTTTGGACACCCTCCCCTCGTACTCGATGCGTCCGTTGGCAGACTTGACTTCAGCTTCGTCAAAATCGCACCTGTCCACGACTATGCGGCCGTTGGCCGTCCACGCCTTAAGGTCGGGACCATCGACGCGCTCAATGGTTAGTCTCCCGTTGGTCGAGTCCAGCTTTAGAGAGGCTTTCCTTCCCCTGGGGATGGTCAGGGTGAACCCGATCGAGGCCGAGTTCCACCCTATGGAAGGATCAGTGGTCACAGCTCTTAGGACATTGCCCTCATGGGTAAATTCGTACTTGCCTTTAAGCAACCGCTCCGCCTCTTCTCGCGAAGCGGCAGGGACCTTCATCTTGACGTCAAGGGAGAAGCCCGCTTGCTCGGCGCTCTGCACCGTTATGTGACCGTTCATGGTCTTAAGGGTGATGTCCAGGACTCCGTCATCAGGCAGTTCGCCGGTCACAGTCTCGTGCACTTCCTGCTGCGGTCCGGTAAGTCCGCCGGTAAACATCCCTGCGAGAAGCCTTCCCAAATTGGCGCCGCTTTCGCCCAAGACCCGGCCTATCCTCTCTCCCTCTGTCTGCGCCTTCTCGCCTATCCCTTCCATTTTCTTGCCGACAGACTTGGCGATTTCGTCGGCGTCGATCATTGCCCTCGCGGCGGCAAGTCTAGCCGAGTCGATGGTTTCCCGGATACGTGGCGCGCGGGGTGACTCAGGTGTTCCCATCACGGCCCGCAAGAGTTCAGCCCCCTGCTCGGGAGTGATCTTGCCATCCGCCACCATCTGCAAGATGAGCATTTTCTCTTCTTTCGACACTTCTTGTTCCTCCCCAAGATCCGCCCTTGTTTTTGGCCTTTTATCCCCGGCCCGGGCAGTCTTCAAATGGAACGCCCGCGTCTACTTGGAGGTCAGATTCCGAAGGAGCCTGGCGGCCTCGGTGGGGCTCAGCTCGCCCCGCCCCAGCCTATCAATGATGTTCTTCCTCTCTCTCGCGATGGAGGACTCGGCCGCCGCGTCTCCTTGCTCCAAAGAGACGGGGTAACCCAAAGCTTTGATCAGATTCTCCAGTCTGCCGCGAACGGTCGGGTAGGAAATGCCTAGCTCTTTTTCTACTTCCCTGATGTTGCCGCGGTTCTTGATGAAGACTTCCGCGAACGCTCTCTGCTCCGGAGAAAGCTTGCAGAACTTGCACAGGTCAAACTGCCCCGAGATCTTTATGTTGCATGTAGGGCAATGGAGTTCGCTCACCAAAAGCGGTTCTCCGCATACGGGACACCTTCCGACTACCTGATTAGGCATTTCACTCACCTTCCACGAGGAATATATAGCATAGGATCAACAATGTCAATGATCATATTAAAAATATTAAGCTGGCTTTTAGATCTGCTCGTGGTCTGTTTAGAAATCCGAGAGACGGTCCTTGAGGTGCTCGCGAATCTTCTCCGCCAGTTTCATCCCGATCCCTTTGACCTTCGCGATCTCTTCCACAGGCGCCTTTCGCAGAGAGTCGAGGTCCCCATAAGCGCGGAGAAGCTCTTTGGCTTTGGCCTCGCCTATGCCGGGTACATCCAATATCGCTGAACGCAAGGCCTTTTCCCCTCTCAACTTGCGGTGATAGGTAACCGCGAAACGGTGGGCTTCATCCCTTAACCTCATCACCAAGTAGAGAGCGCTTGAATCCCTGGGAAGCACAATTGGCTCGGACCGGTCCGGCAGGAACAACTCCTCGTTTTTCTTGGCGAGTCCCACCAGAGGAATTCCCAGCTTCAGCTCGTCTAGAACTTCCTTGGCGGCGCTGACCTGTCCCTTGCCTCCGTCAACCATGATGAGATCGGGAAAAGCCGAGAACTTGCCGCCTTTCCCTGTCTGGGCGGCTTCCTCACGCTCTTTGAGGCCCCTCTTGAACCTCCTCCACAGGACCTCTTGCATCATGGCGAAGTCGTCCGGCTTGCCTTGCACCTTCATCCTGAAGCGCCTGTAGGAGCTCTTGTCGGGACGGCCGTCGGCCAAGACCACCATGGAGGCCACGGTTTCCTGTCCCGAGAGGTTTGATATGTCGTAGCCTTCGATACGCCTGGGAAGCCGGTCCATACCGAGGGCTTCAGCGAGGTTTTTCATGGCGGCCTCGTTCTCTTCCATCTCTCTTTCCCGTCTAGGTAGCTCTTGGGCCATCATCGTCCTTGCGTTGTCCGCCGCCATGACCACCAGGTCCTTGAGCCTTCCCCTACGGGGTACCTTGATCCTGACAGTGCCGGCTCCTGAGCCCGTTTCTTTCTTCCGTTCCTTCAAGAACTCGGTCACCTGCTCCGGAGACGGGATTTCCACCGGAATGAGGATTTCGGGCGGAATGTGGGACGCGCGAGAGTAGTACTGGGTGATGAAAGCCTCTAAGACATCGCCGCTTTCTTCCGCTGCGGTGCCGGAAAGAACGAACCCGTCTCTCCCCATGAGCTTTCCTTCGCGCACTTGAAGCAGGGCTACGAACGACATCTCCTTGGACCGTTCCAGTCCCAACACATCCCTGTCCTTCATGTCGGGGGAGACGATCCGCTGTTTTTCGGTGACATCGTCCAGCGACCTGATCTGATCCCTAATGCGGGACGCGCTTTCAAACTCAAGTTTCTCGGCGTGGTCGTGCATCCGCTTTACCAGACTCTCCCGAAGGTGCTTGTGTCGCCCCTCAAGAAAACGGATGACTTCTTGGATCGTGTCCATGTAGGTTTTTTCATCGAGTTCTCCTGTGCACGGCCCCAGACACCTGCCGAGATGATAATCGAGGCACGGTCTAGTAGTTTGAGCCAGAACCCGGTCGGAACACGTGCGGTAGGGAAAGAGGCGCCTTAGGACAGCCAGGGTTTCCCGAACAGAACTGGCCCTTGTGATAGGTCCGAAGTACCTGGCTCCGTCTTTCTGCATCCTGCGGACAAGGGTGACCCTGGGCCATTTCTCGTCCAGCCCAACCCGGATGTAAGGATACTGTTTGTCGTCCTTAAGGAGAATGTTGTACTTCGGCTTGTGCTTCTTGATGAGAGTTATCTCGAGGATTAGGGCTTCGACCTCGGACTCCACCGTAATGGTCTCTAGGCCGGCCACCTTCTCCATAAGGGCTTCGGTCTTGGAAGAGAGGTTCGACGAGAAGTACGACCTAAGACGCTTACGCAAGTTCTTGGCTTTGCCCACGTACAACACTTCGCCCGCGGGACCGAGAAAAACGTAGACGCCCGGGGACTCTGTTATGTCCTTGGACTTCTCGTCCAGTTCATAACGGTCCCCCCTAAACCCGTGCCACGCTTTTCCCTCGATCTGGTGGAGCGAGCTCACCCGTTACCTCCCCCGGACGCCCTCCCTAGCCTCCTCGGAGCGGCCTGCGCGGACTCGTTGAGTATCTCCCTTAGGAACTTGCCGGTATAGGACGCTTCCACTTGGGCGACGTCCTCGGGAGTGCCGGTGGCGACAACCATGCCGCCTTCCTCGCCGCCTTCAGGTCCCAAGTCAATGATATAGTCAGCGCTCTTGATAACATCTGGGTTGTGTTCTATGACCACGACCGTGCTGCCGGCGTCAACCAGCCTCTGCAGCACTTCCAGGAGCCTTCGCGTGTCCTCAAAGTGCAACCCTGTCGTGGGTTCGTCGAGGATGTACAGAGTCCTCTCGTTGCCGCGCCGTGAAAGCTCTGTGGCCAGCTTCACCCGCTGGGCTTCGCCTCCCGAGAGAGTGGTGGCGGGCTGCCCTAAACGAATGTAGCCGAGGCCCACGTCGGCGATGGTCTTAAGCCGCCTGTGTATCGCCGGTATGTTCTTGAAGAGCTCTAGGGCCTCCTCGACTGTCATGTCCAAGACGTCGGCGATGTTCTTCCCGTGATATCTGACTTCCAGCGTTTGGCTGTTGTACCTCTTGCCGTGGCAGACTTCGCACGGGACGTAGACATCCGGGAGGAACTGCATTTCAATACGGATGATACCGTCACCGCGGCAGGCTTCGCACCGCCCGCCCCTCACGTTAAAGCTGAACCTGCCGGGCCTATAGCCGCGTACCTTGGCGTCGTTAGTAAGGGCGAACAGGTTCCTGATCTCGGTGAACACCCCGGTGTATGTGGCCGGGTTGGACCTCGGAGTCCGTCCTATGGGGGACTGGTCTATGTTGATCACTTTATCCAAGAACTCTGTGCCGGTGATCTCGTCGTGCTCTCCGGCCCTCGTCCTGGCGCCGTGGAGAAGCGAAGCCAACTTCCGGTACAACACGTCGTTGACCAAGGTGCTCTTGCCTGAACCCGACACCCCGGTGACGCACGTAAAGACTCCTACGGGGATCTTCACGTCTATACTCTTCAAATTGTGCTCCCTGGCGCCCTTTATCTCTATCCACCGGTCGCCCGTAGGCCTCCTGGGCGGTATCTCAATGCGCCTTTTTCCGGAAAGGTATTGGCCTGTGATGGACTCCGGGTTCCTAAGGACTTCGGAGACGGTGCCGGAAGCCACGATTCTGCCGCCGTGCTCTCCCGCTCCCGGACCGACGTCTATTACGTAATCGGCGCTGCGTATGGTCTCTTCGTCGTGCTCGACAACTATTAGCGTGTTGCCGATGTCCCTAAGGTGCATTATGGTCTGCAACAGCCGCCGGTTGTCCCGTGGATGCAGCCCTACGCTGGGTTCATCCAATACGTACAAAACCCCGACCAGTCCGGACCCTATCTGAGTCGCCAGACGGATGCGCTGGGCTTCCCCTCCGGCGAGCGTCCCGGCGTGCCTGGTCAAGGTAAGGTAACCCAAGCCTACGTCTGTGAGGAACGTAAGGCGGGACCGGATCTGCTTTAGGACCTGGTTGGCGATCTGTCTCTCCCTCGGGCTCAGTTCCAGCTTGTCAAAGAACTCCAGGATCGCCTTTACCGACATGTCGGTCAACTCATAGATGTTCTTTCCCCCAACCGTGACCGCCAAAGCTTCTTTCTTCAGCCTGGCTCCCCGGCAGGTAGGGCAGGGCTTGGCTGCCATGAACTCTTCGAGATATTCCCGGGCCGCGTCGCTTGGAGACTCTCTATAACGCCTTTCCAGGTTGTGTATGACCCCTTCGAAAGTGATCTGACGGTCGCTGCTCCGCCCGTACTGGCTCTCGTAATGGAAAGGTATCCTCTCGCCGGGAGCCCCGTACAGGATCAGGTCGATCTGCTCCTTCGACAGGCTGTCCACAGGAACGTCGGTTGGGATCTTGAGGTGGTTGGCCACGGCCATCAGCAACTGGTGGTAGTAGCCGTCCGGCGTCCCGTTCCACGCCGCGATGGCTCCGTCCGCCAACGACTTTCTACCGTCGGGGATGATGAGGTCCGGTTCAAATTCCATGTTTACCCCTAGGCCGTTGCAGTCGGGGCAAGCCCCGACGGGGTTGTTGAAGGAAAACAGTCTGGGCTCCATTTCGGGCAGGCTCACGCCGCAGTCCGGACAAGCAAGGGACTGGCTGAACACTAGGTCGCCCTGGCCTTGAACGTTAACGATCACGAGATCGCCGGAAAGCTGCAGAGCGGACTCGATAGAGTCCACCAAGCGGCTTCTCTGGTCGGGACGCAGGATCAAGCGGTCAATGACCGCCTCTATTGAGTGCTTTTTCTGCTTCTCCAAACGCCTTCCGATGTAGTCGGCGACTTCGCCCATTTCCCCGTCAACCCGGACCCTGACGTACCCGGCCCGTTGGATCTCCTCGAAAACCTTCTCGTACTCTCCCCTGCGGCCGCGAACCAGAGGAGCCAGGATGGAAAACCGGGTCCCCTCGGGGAGGCTCTCGATCTGGTCGGCTATCTGGTCAACGGTCTGCTTCGCCACGGGCTTGCCGCAAACCGGGCAATGGGGGTGTCCGACTCTCGCGTACAACAGCCTGAGATAGTCATATATCTCGGTAACCGTGCCCACTGTCGAGCGTGGGTTTCTGGCCCCCGATTTCTGATCGATGGATATGGCCGGGGAAAGCCCCTCAATGTAGTCCACATCCGGCTTCTCCATAAGCCCTAAGAACTGGCGGGCATAGGCCGAAAGGGACTCCACGTATCTCCGCTGACCTTCGGCGTAAATGGTATCAAAGGCCAGCGAGCTCTTTCCCGAGCCCGACAGTCCCGTTATCACCGTAAGCTTGTCCCTGGGTATCTCAACGTCAATGCCCTTAAGGTTGTGTTGACGCGCCCCTCGAATCACGATTTTATCCTTTGACATTGTGCTTACCTCGCAGGGCGGATCCGCCCAGTCTCCCTTCTAACTCGAATATCATGTCCCTAAGCAAGGCCGCCCTCTCAAACTCCAGGTCTCTGGACGCCTGCTTCATCTCTTTCCTCATTTTCTGGACCAGCTCGGGGATGGCGCGCTTCGGAACTTGGCTCAGGTCCACGTCCTTCCAGTAGTACTCGGCCTGGGATTGAACCGGCCGTTGAGATTGGATGACGTCCCTTACCGCTTTCTCTACGGTAGCCGGCGTTATGCCGTGAGCCCTGTTGTATTCTTCCTGCTTCCTCCGGCGCCGCTCGGTCTCGTCTATGGCCCTTCGCATCGAACCGGTGATGTTGTCCGCGTACATGATAACCCGGCCGTTGACGTTTCTCGCGGCCCTGCCCACGGTCTGGATGAGCGAGGTCTCGGACCGCAAGTACCCCTCTTTGTCAGCGTCCAGGATGCACACGAGGGAAACCTCGGGCAAGTCCAACCCTTCACGCAAGAGGTTGATGCCTACCAAGACGTCGAAGACGCCCAAACGCAGATCCCTGATTATTTCCATCCGTTCCAAGGTATCTACGTCCGAGTGCATATACCTTACTTTGATCCCGATGTCCCGCAGGTAATCGGTAAGGTCCTCAGCCATCCGCTTGGTCAGAGTGGTAACCAGCACCCGTTCGTTGCGGGCTTTCCTGACCCTTATCTCCTTGATCAAGTCGTCAATCTGTCCCGCGGTCGGCCTGACCTCGATTTCGGGGTCAAGCAACCCTGTGGGCCTTACGACCTGCTCAACGACAGCCGACGCCCGGGAAAGCTCGTACGGGCCTGGGGTAGCCGAAACGTATATGACTTGCCCTACGCGCTCCTCAAACTCTTCGAATGTGAGCGGCCGGTTGTCGTATGCGGAAGGCAACCTGAATCCGTAGTTCACAAGCGAGTCTTTTCTGGACCTGTCCCCTAAGTGCATGCCCCGGATCTGGGGAATGGTCACGTGAGACTCGTCGATTATTACCAGGAAATCCTTTGGGAAGAAGTCCAGCAAGGTGTAGGGAGGTTGTCCCGGACTCCGCCCGGTTAGGTGCCTTGAGTAGTTTTCGATCCCGGAACAATAGCCTACCTCACGCAGCATATCCAGGTCCTGCCTGGTCCTTTGCTCCAACCTGTACGCCTCGAGGATCTTTCCCTGATCCCGCAAGTATTTGAGCCGTTCTTCCAACTCTTCCTCAATTGACGCGATGGCCCTAAGAGTCTTTTCGTCGGTGGTGACAAAGTGCCTTGCAGGGAATATCGCGACGTGGTCCATGAGCGCGACCGGCTGCCCGGTCAACACATCGAACTCGGTAATCTTCTCGACCTCATCACCAAAAAGCTCCACGCGGATCGCCCGGTCGGTAGAACCCGCCGGGTATATCTCCACTGTATCGCCTCGCACCCGGAAAGTGCCCCGTTGGAAGTCCAGGTCGTTCCTGAGATACTGGATGTCCACGAGCTTTCTCAGGATCTCCTGCCTGTCTTTTCTCATTCCTGGACGCAGAGACAGGACCAAGTCCCGGTAGTCTTCAGGCGAACCCAAGCCGTAGATGCAAGACACCGACGCCACGACCAGGACATCGCGGCGCTCAAACAAAGCGGTCGTGGCCGAGTGCCGCAGCTTATCTATCTCATCGTTGATGGTGGAATCTTTCTCGATGTACGTATCAGTCTGGGGCACGTAAGCCTCAGGCTGGTAATAGTCGTAATAACTCACGAAGTACTCGACCGCGTTGTTGGGAAAGAACGTCTTAAACTCGCTGGCTAACTGGGCGGCCAGAGTCTTGTTGTGGGATATCACCAACGTGGGACGGTTCACCTTTTCGACAACGTTGGCGATGGTGAACGTCTTTCCCGAGCCCGTAACCCCGAGGAGGACTTGGTGCTTTACACCTTTCTGGACTCCTTCAACGAGGGCTTCTATGGCTTGAGGTTGGTCTCCCCTGGGGACGTAATCCGACACCAACTTGAAGTCAGGCACAAGCATTCCTCCGCCCGTAAATTATACACTTAGGGGGAGGAAAAGCAAATAAATGTTCGGCTCGCTAGCCTAGGAAGCGGCGGAAAAGGTTCTTGAACAGTTGTCCCAAGGGACCCGCCGAAACCGTGCTGACCATAGGCTGGTCGCCTAATTGCGGCACGGTGATCACGCCGATGGGTTCGCTTTCTCTGTTAATCAGGACTTCTCTCATGGTCTTCCCGGCGTAGTCGCGGACCAACAACTGCGCGGGTCCGGGCTCCTTCAGGACCAGGTATAGGTCTTCTCGGGTCCGGACGGGCACTCCCCTTGCGGCCAAAATGACATCGCCTCTATTAAGGCGCGCCTTGTGGGAAGGCGAACCTTCGATCACGTCGAGGACCATGACCCCGTCAGGCGCCGCCCTAAAATAGGGAAGAGCGGCCAACTCCTCTTTCGCCCCCACCCTTATCACGACTTCGTGGGCGATGGGCGCGAACAGGACCGCTACCCAAGAAAACCCCGACCAGCGGGACGCCGCCATGGAGAACAGCAACAAGAGGAAGCTGAACAGGGCTAGGGCCCGGGACGTGCTCCTGGCCTTTTCCCGCGGCGCTCTGGATACGCTCAAGTCTCCGTATCCCAAAGCGGCGACCAACGGGACCATGGTAAAAACAGGGACTCCCACACCCGGGGCTTCCGCGGCGGCTATGAGCGGCCACCAGTCGGGAAGGTGAATCAGCCCTTCCAAGCCCGTTACGTCAGGTATCCTAACGACCGTAAGGACGATCAAAGGGATAGGCCAAAAACGTTGGAGGCTGAACCCGCCTAATGCTCCTCTCTCGTTGTCGGCAAGGTACAGCGGGGTCGCGCACGTGCTCCCGCTAAGCCTAATCAGCAGGGATTCGGCGGCGTGGAGGCATGCCACCAAAGCCATCATGGCCGGCACGTTCACCTTCGGCCATCCGAAGACCAGATAACTGAGGCTCACCAGGGCCCCCGAGTAGGAGAAGCAGAGAAACCTCGGACTAAACAGAAACAAGAACAAAGCTATGGGAAGAAGGTAACCCAGCCCCGCGTCGTTTATGGACACGCCCACAAGTACCAACAATACGCTGGCCAAGAGCCCGCCGAAAAGCCCGTAGCCTATGGACACGGCGGTCTGATACACCGCCTTGTTCTTGGCCTTCCCGTAGACCCTCTCTTCAATCGACTGTATTTTCCCGTATTGGACGGCAACAAGCCCCAACACGACCAAATAAAGCGCGTCGACCACGGGGTTCAGGAAGATCCCCGGGTAAGACTTGATTACGCTCAAGAGGAGCTCCCCTAGTGGACCCATTTGTCAGGCTCCTTTCTGGAGCGCGGCCCTAGCCAGCTCAATCGCCTTGTCTAACTGAGCTTCGTCTCCTTCTACAAAGAAATCGGGCTCAAGTCCTACGCCGTTAATGGCCCGTCCATTAGGCGTGAGGTATTCGGCGACAGTGACCTTTACCACAGAGCCGTCTTCCAGCGTATAGGCCCCTTGGACCAACCCTTTGCCGAAGGTGGTAGTCCCTACGAGAGGACCTACCTCCCTGTCCTGAATCGCTCCGGCCAGAATCTCCGAAGCGCTGGCGCTGCCCCCGTTAACCAAAACAACCAAAGGCATCCCAAGGCCTTCACCGCTGGTATAGCTCACTTTCTCCGGGGTGGACTTGAACCTCTGACTTACCACTTTGCCCTTGGGGATGAACAGTTCGGCGATGGCAAGACATTGGTCCACATACCCCCCGCCGTTGTACCTGAGATCCAAGACGATGGCTTTCGCTCCTTTGGCCTTTAGGTCCGAGAGAGCTTCTGATGTCTCCTTTGACGAGTGCTCATTAAAACTGAGTAGCTGTAGGAAACCGATTTGGTCATCAAGCATCCGGTACTCCACCGCGGGGATCGAGATGGGCTTGCGGGTGACAGTCAGATCGAAAGTGTCCTGGCCTCTGAGGATCGTGAGGACCACTTGGGTATCAGCCGGTCCCCTGATCATCCCCGCCGCTTCGTCGCTGGTTCTCACGGTCTTCCCGTCCACTCTGAGGATCACGTCGCCTTCACGCAGGCCGGCCTGTTCAGCGGGAGTACCTTTCATGGGGCTGGCGATTCGCACTCTATCCTCACGGACATCGATGGTAACGCCTATGCCCGAATACTGCCCTGATGCGCGAATTCGAAACTCTTCCCACTCATCTTGGGTCATATAGAGGGAGTATGGGTCTCCCAGGCTGGAGACGACCCCGCGGTAGGCTCCCTCCACGAGTTCCTCACGGTCGACCGGACGGTAAAACACGGTGTCAAGCAGGTTAACGATCCCGTATATCTTGGCGATGGGCCCAATCCTGTAAAACACGTATACGGCCAATCCGCTCGCGAGCAACGCCGATACAAGGGAGCACAGCAAGCAGAGCTTCCATACTTTGGATTTCGCCATCATTAAACCGGGAATCCCCCTCCTGGGGCGCCATTCGAATAGGTGCAAGACTTCTACCTTGTATTCAGTCTAGCACATCCGAATGCGCGCCTCCAACGAAGGGTTAAGGCTTGCACCAATCCAAGGGGTTCGTGGTCTCTCCGTTCACGCGGACTTCAAAATGCAGGTGGGGTCCTGTGGACAACCCGGTGGAGCCGACCAGAGCGATCTTTTGGCCCTTGATAACCTGGTCTCCTTTAGAAACCAAGAGCTTGTTGGCATGCCCGTAGAGGGTCGATATGCCGCCGCCATGGTCGATGATGACGCAAAGCCCGTACCCGCCGTTTGAACCGGCCAGGATGACCACGCCTGATTCAGCTGCCAAAATGGGGGAGTTTGTGTTGGCGGCGTAGTCAACCCCCGAGTGGAAACGGTCGTAACCCAACACGGGGTGTTCACGCCAGCCGTATGGGGAGCTGATCCATCCTCCGGAAGCGGGCCAAATCATCTTGAGTTCTCTAGCTCCCAGAGAACTTTGGGCCTGAAGCCTCCTGATCTCTTCCTCAAGGGCCTTGGACTGCGCTTCCATTTCATCCAAAGACCGCTCCAACGCCTTCTTGTCGGCCTGTATTTGCGCCAGGTACCTTTCCCTGTCTTGGCTCCTGGAAGCCACCTCAAACCTCTTGTTCTCGTAATCGCGCTTCTGGCCTTCTAAGTCGGCGAGGTTTATCTGCAGGGTCGCTTTCTTGTTCATAAGCTCCTTGCGTCCTGCGTTGTATTCCTCGATTAGGAGCGAGTCTTGTTGGGCGATCTCTCTAAGGTAGTGGATCCTAGCCATGAAATCGGTAAGGCTTTCCGACTGGAACAAGACCTCCAAGTAGGAAACGGTCCCGGCCTTGTACATGCTGGTAAGACGGGCTTCGAAAGCCTCTTTCTGGGCGGCCAATTGCTCCTCGATGGTGTTGATAGCGGCGGTAGTCTCGGCTATGTCCTTGTTCAAATAGGTCATGCGAGTGTTTATGTACGCGAGCTCTTTGTCGGCCAAAGCGATTTGCTTCTCAAGGTAGTCAAGTTCCTGCAGGACAGACTTCTCCGTCTGCTGTCTTGAGCTTAGTTGTCTCTTGTACTCCTCGATTTCTTTCTGGAGGCTCGCTAGCTCATCATACTTGTCGTCCAACGCGTCCGCTCTTGCCAAAGGCGTGGACGCGAACATGGTGAAAAGCATGAAGAAGCAAACAGCAGTGGATAGAACTCTTGAAAAAGCCCTCAATCGAGGCACCTCCCGGAAAGAAATACCTAAACCCTCAGGTAGCGCCTGAGGGAGATTGTCGAACCGAGAACGCCGACCACCACTCCGGTGGAAAGCATCACGATGAGCATGTCCACGGCCGTCTCAACAGTAAGGTTCAGAATAGGAACGAAAGGAAGCAACTCCTGAATGGTCGAGACTACCCAAGAGTACAACCCGATAGCCAGCGACGCTCCAAATACCCCACCTAGAACCCCAAGGACAATTCCGGTGAGGATAAACGGTCCGACAATAAGTTCATCGGTCGCTCCGACCAGTTTCATTATGGCGATCTCGTGGCGTTTGGCATCGACGGTAAGCCTTATCGAGTTGCTGATGACCATGATCGCCACAAGACCTACAACCGCCATTCCGCCCAGAGAGACGGCTTGGGAAACCCGGCCCAGCGAAGCCAGCCTGCTCGCGGCCTCGGCCTGGTATTCTACGTCGTCCACCCCGGGAATCTGCTCTATCGCAGCCACCGTCTCTGGAATCATGGCGGCTTCTACCATGTTCACCCTAACGCTGGCGGGAAGGGGGTTGTCCTCCCCCAAGCCCTCAAGAACCGAGGCTTTGTCACGAAACATCTCTTTCAACTCTTCCAAAGCGTCGGCCTTGCTTACATACTTGACTTCGGCGACGCCCGGCATCGCCTTAACCGCCTCGTAAATCTCGGCGTAAGCGTCTTCCGATAACTCCTTGTCCAGGTAGACCTGGATTTCCATTTGTTTTTGGACTACCTGAAACATGAAACCGAGGTTCAGGTTGATTATGAACGCCACACCCAAGAGGAACAGGGCCAAAGCGGTGGTACCGCACGATAGCAAAGACGACAGCTTATTCCTCCAAATGCTCTTCCCGGTTTCACCCAACAGATAGCCGGCCAGGGACGTTCTCAACGGTCGTATGCTCCTCTCCGGTCATCTCTGACCACCGAGCCGCTCTTGATCTCGATGACTCTCTTTCTCATAGAGTCCACGATGTGCCTGGCATGGGTGGCTACCACAACAGTGGTTCCGTAAATGTTGGCCCTTTCGATAAGCCTAAATATCTCTAGAGATGTTTTTGGATCAAGGTTTCCTGTAGGTTCGTCCGCCAGGAGTATTTCGGGGTTCCTGATCAGCGCCCTCGCGATGGCGACCCTTTGCTGTTCGCCGCCGGACAACTGGTTGGGATAAGCGTTTTGCCGGCCTTTTAGGCCTACCACGGAGATCATCTGCATGACCCGCCTGGTGACATCTCGCCCGGCAGCGCCTGTGACGATCAGGGCGAAAGCTATGTTCTCCGCCACCGTTCGGTCGTATAGGAGTTTAAAGTCCTGAAACACTACCCCGATCTTCCTGCGGAAGTAAGGGATCTCCCGGCGGCGCATGGTTCCGAGGTCGTTACCTGCCACCACTACCTGGCCTTCGGTAGGGACCTCTTGCCGGTACAGGAGTTTGATTAAGGTCGACTTTCCCGCCCCGCTGGGGCCGACCACGAAAACAAACTCACCTTTTCTTATTTCAAGGTTTACCCGGTCCAGAGCGAGCACTCCAGCGTCGTAAACCTTCGACACATCTTTCATCCTAATCAACGACATCACCTGCCGGAATGGTGGAACAAACAGCATGTTCCACCATATATTCGACAGGCGTGGAAGCTCTCCTGTTCCAAAAAACCCAATTTCCTCAGGAATTTCGGGTTCTATCAGGTTAAAGCTTAAGCGCTTCCTTCGCGGCGGAAACCAGGTCTCCCGCGGTCAGTCCGTAAGCCCTGAGCAACTCGGGAGCCTCTCCCGATTGTCCGAAGACGTCTTTGACACCCACACGCTTCACCGGAACGGGATGAAGAGAACATACGCTCTCACATACGGCGCTCCCGAGACCGCCGATCACGTTGTGCTCCTCTGCCGTGACTATGGCCTTGCTGTGCCTGGCGATGGCGTGCAAGAGTTCCTCGTCCAAAGGCTTGATTGACGCGAAGTCCGCTGCCAGACACTTGAGCCCTTCCCGGGACAGCGCTTCGCTTGCCTCGAGAGCGGCCTTCACCATCACCCCGCAAGCGATGAACGCCACGTCGAAGAGAGGTTCATCGCTCACTTTAGACAGGAGGTCCTCCCTGGTAACCCCGGGCGAAAGGACTATGCCTTTTCCTATCTCAAAACGCGTTCCTTCCGGCAGGACGAACGGGACGGGCTCCCTGCCAAGACGTATGTACACCGGGCCGTCGTAAGCGGCTGCCGCCTCCACGGCGTCCTTCGTCTCGTTTCCGTCGCACGGCACAAGCACGGTCATCCCCGGTATCGCCCTCATGAGCGCGATGTCTTCCAGAGCTTGATGGGACCCGCCGTCGGGCCCTACCGTAAGCCCGGCGTGAGAGGCCACGACCTTCACGTTCGCTTTAGTGTAAGCGATAGACTGCCTTATCTGGTCGTAAGCCCTTCCCGTGGCGAATACGGCGAAAGTTGAGGCGAAGACCGTTTTCCCTGAGAGGGCCAGCCCCGCGGCTATGCCCATCAGGTTGGCTTCAGCTATTCCCACGTTGAAGAAGCGGTCGGGAAACGCCTTCTTGAACTTCTCCGTCTTTGTGGAAGCCGACAAATCGGCGTCCAGAACAACCACATTCTGGTTTTCTTTGCCCAGATCGACCAGAGCTTCTCCGTAAGCGTCTCTTGTGGCGATCATTGCTCGTTCACCTTCCCCAGTTCAGTAAGGGCCCGCACAAGTTCTTCACCCTTGGGGGCCTTGCCGTGCCAGCCTACGGCGCCTTCCATGAACCCGACGCCCTTCCCCTTGATCGTATCCGCCACAACACAGATGGGTCTTTCGCCGTTTCTTGGCAGGGAGGTGAAAAGCCTCAAGAGTCCTTCCACGTCGTGGCCGTCCACCACGTGGACCTCAAATCCGAAGGACTGGAACTTGGCCGAGATTGGCTCCGGGGACATTACTTCGGCAACGGGCCCGTCTATTTGAAGTCCGTTGTGATCGACCACCGCGACCAAGTTGCCCAGTTTGTAATGGCTCGCCGCCATGGCGGCTTCCCATACTTGCCCTTCTTCGCATTCTCCGTCGCCTAAGATCGCCCAGACTCTTGAATCTCGTCCGTCCAGCCTGGCTGCCAGGGCCATTCCCACCGCGATGGACAGGCCTTGCCCGAGGGAACCTGTGGACGCGTCTACGCCGGGAGTCTTCCGGCAATCGGGATGCCCCTGGAGAGGGGATCCCAGTTTCCTTAGGGTAGGCAGGATTCCCTTGTCAAAGAAACCCTTCTCGGCCAACACGGCGTAAAGAGCCGGAGCGCTGTGCCCCTTGGACAGGACCAACCTGTCTCGTTCCGGCCAAGAGGGGTTCTTGGGATCAACCCTTAGCACCCCGCCAAAATAGAGGACCGACAGGATGTCGGTGACCGAGAGGGACCCGCCCGGGTGCCCCGACCCGGCCTCCCCGATCATCTCGATCACATGGCGACGCACGACTTTTGCCATGTCCTTGACCTGCCCGGCGGTCCGGGACAGGTCCTCTTCCCTGGCCTGGTTACCACAACTGGTTAACGGCATCGTCTTCTTCTCCCTCTTGCTTCGTTTTTCGCTGCCGAAAAGCCTGAGCCTCGACACGGGCCACGAATTCCAAAAGCCCCAGGTCGGCCTTGAGACGCCTCGGTTCTCTCACAAGCCTAAAAAGCCATTCCAACCCGGCCTTTTGAAAGCTCTCCGGCGCCCTGGTCGCTTGGCCTGAAAGAATATCCAGCACCCCGCCGACACCTACCGCTACCTTGGCCCCAAGCCGGTGGCGGTTCTTCCATATGAACTTCTCTTGTTTGGGCGAGCCCATGCCGACAAACAGGACATCGGGCTTCTTTTCAGCGATGGCCTGCACCACTTTGTCTTCCTCGGCGGCGTGGAAGTAACCGTGGTGTGTCCCGCAAATCCTCACTCCGGGCATGTCTTTCTCCGCGGCCAACCGGGCTTTTTCGGCGACGCCCGGCTTCCCTCCCAAGAGGAAAACCCTAGGAGAAGGCCGCATCTGGAGAGTGCGGTACACCAGGCTTACCCCGTCGACCCGCTCCGGGAGTTTCTTGCCCAGCTTTTGGGCTGCCCAGAGTATGCCCACCCCGTCAGGAACCATCAGGTCCGCGCTCCTAAGTATGGACATGAACTCAGGGTCCTTTTGGGCGGCAATCACCATCAAGGGATTCCCGGTCACCACAAGGCGAGTCCGCCCGTCGTCCCTGGACAGCATCCAGTCGACCGCTTGCATGGCGCCCTCGAGCGTTATCGGGTAAAACTCGACTCCAAGTATCTCGATCCTGCCCACGCGATCACCTTTCCTGACGAAAGAGGGAATGAACAACCTATTACAGTGTGCCACAATTCTACATGGACCGCTGCGGCTCCTTTCGAGTAAATCCCCCGTTTTTACAGAGGAGTCCGTTTCTGCTATGATCCGGTCAGGAAAGGCGGTCTTTTTCCATCATCCGGAAGAAAGGGTGCGTTAAGTTGCCTAGGGTCCTTCTTTCCGGGTATTACGGGTTCGGGAACATCGGCGACGAGGCCATCCTCGCGGCAACCGTCTCCAGTCTCCGTTCCAGGCGGCCCGATTTGGGCATCTCTGTCCTGACTCAATCCCCCGAGGAAACCTCAAAGGATTATGGTGTGGACGCGTTTTACCGCATGTCTGTGCCTCTGGTACTAAAAGCTTTCCGGCAGGCAGACCTTGTGGTTTTCGGGGGAGGAAGCCTTCTCCAAGACTCAACGTCCTTCAGATCCCTGGCCTACTATCTGTCCATCCTTTTCTTGGCCAAGGTAACGGGAAAACCGGTCATCGTGTACGCCAACGGCGTGGGCCCCTTGAGGTCCTCCTTCGGGAGGTATCTTACGAGAATTCTCTTGGGAACCGTGGCCTACATCACGGTGAGAGACGAGGAGTCTCTTGGGCTCTTGAGGGAAATCGGAGTCAAGAAGGAAGTAAAGGTGACCGCCGATCCGGCCTTCTTGCTCACCCCGGCGCCGCAGCCCCGCGTCCTGGAAATCCTGACATCGTCGGGTATAGACCCGACCCGGCCGCTGGCGTGGCTGGCCCTAAGGCCCCGGAGAACGCTGGGCGACTTCTACGGTTCACTCGCGAGAGCAGTCTCGGACCTCAGGCGAGAGGGGCTGCTCCCATGCCTGCTGGTAATGCAAGCGCGGGACCTGCCGGTTGTAGAAGCCTTAAACCGTGCCTTGGCTGATATCGGCGAAGAAAGAGTACCGCACACGGCGGGGCTTACGCCCGAGGAAGCTCTGGGCGTTCTCGAGAAGGGCGAGTTTTGTTTCGGAATGAGGCTGCACACCTTGATCCTCGCCGCGCGGGCCGGAGTGCCGTCCATCGGTGTCGAGATAGATCCGAAGATCGGCGCCTTTTGCCGGAGCCTAGAGTTCCCCGTGTTACCCGACCCCGCCCATGTCGCTGACCCTGGTGTGGAGCAGGCAATCAAAGACTTCGTGTCCGACAGAAACAGTAGAGCCAGAGATCTTCAAGCCCGGCTGCCCCGGCTTATATCTCTGGCCCAAGAAAACGTCGATCTTATCCTTCAAGCCCTCACTCGATGCGATAATCACCGCGAACCAAGACAATGACCTCGCTTTGCGCCGTAATCCCTCGCCCGTCATCCCTTGGAACGATCAGAAGGTGATTCCTGGGAACCTGGGTCCCTTTTCTCAGGTCGACCCCATCGGTAACGTCGGATAGCCCGCCCGACTCCGAATCCACCACAGTAGCGTTTCCGGAACGCAGGATCAGCTCTGTGCCGGCCCCTGCCACCAGCCGCTTTCCGGGCGCCATCTCAACCACGTTCAGTTTCAGTTTTTCCTCAACGTAACTCCGGGTCACTAACGGGTCTTGCTGGCTTCCGGGAAGCGGCGCGTCTGCAGCCGCCAGGCCATTGCCGATCCAGCTTGCCGACAGTACCAAAGCCAACGCGAGCGCGCCTATCAACAGGTATCTAGATCTCATCCTCAGGTTCTCCTTCTAAGGTCTCAGCGGACCGGATCCGCCCCGCTGGCGTCTTGTTGAAGTTTGGCGTAAATGAACTCGTCGATATCGCCATCCATGACCCTTTCCACGCTGCCTATCTCTGTTCCGGTACGGTGGTCTTTGACCAGCGTGTAAGGCTGGAACACGTAGGACCGGATCTGGCTTCCCCACGCGATGTCTTTTTGGGGGCCGCGCAGAGACTCAAACTCTTTCTTCCGTTCCTCCTCGCGGAGGGCAAGGAGCTTGGCCGCCAGAAGCCTCATGGCCACGGTCTTGTTGGCGTACTGGGACCTTTCGTTCTGGCACGAAACCACTATCCCCGTAGGGATATGGGTTATCCTTACCGCCGATTCCACTTTTTGAACGTTCTGCCCGCCCGCGCCGGACGACCTAAAGGTGTCAACCCGGATTTCGTCGGGGTTTATTTGAACTTCGTCTTCCTCGGCGATGTCGGGCAGGACGTCGACGGAAGCGAAAGACGTGTGTCTCCGCGCGTTAGCGTCAAAAGGAGATATCCTCACCAGGCGGTGGACTCCCTTTTCGCTCCTTAAGAAACCGTAAGCGTAGTCGCCTTTGACGCTCATTGTCACGCTCTTTAGCCCGGCTTCTTCTCCGGGGAGCATGTCCAGGACTTCGCTCTTGAAGCCCCGGCGCTCCGTCCATCTCGTGTACATCCTGTAGAGCATCTCGACCCAGTCCATGGCCTCGGTGCCACCGGCCCCGGCATGGAGGGACAGGATCGCGTCGTGGGAGTCGTAGGGACCCGAAAGCAGGGTGGTCAACTCCAACTCCATCACTTTCTTCTCCAGATCCTTCGCGGCGGCGGTGAGCTCCGGCAAGAGGTCCAGTTCGCCTTCGTCTTGCGCCAAGAGGGCCATTTCCAAAGTGTCTTGAACTTCGGCGTTAAGCTTCTGCCAGGCTTCTATCTTGGCCTGAATCCTGGCCATCTTCTTCCCGATCTCTTGGGCGCGCTTCTGGTCTTGCCAGATCGAAGGGTCTTCCATTTGGCTCTTGAGTCTTGAAAGTTCACCGGTTAAGCGTTCTAGGTCAAAGAGACCTCCCGATGCTCATTAGTTTGTCCTGCTGGACCTGCAGATCTCTGACAATTCCCTCGTACATGTCAAGTTGCCTCCCTATGACACTTTCCCGCAGCAGTGCTTGTACTTCAGGCCGCTTCCGCATGGGCACGGGTCGTTTCTGCCGACTTTACGCGCTGTCTTAGCCTGGACGGTCCTTTGGCCCTGGCCCGAAACCGGTCTGGCTTCTCGCGTGGGCGCTTTTTGGGCGGGAGCGGCGGTCCTGCCCTCTCCTTCCTTCTTGACCGTAACCCTAAAAAGCCACCGGACCGTATCTTCTTCGATGGTCTGGATGCGGCTCTGGAACATCTCGAATCCCTGCCGCGTGTATTCCACCAGGGGATCTTTTTGACCGTACGCCTGAAGCCCTATGCCTTCGCGCAGGTCTTCCATGGTCCTGAGCTGTTCCACCCATTGCATGTCTATCACCCGAAGGAGCACGATCCTCAAAAACCTGTTGGCCTCGGGCCCCAGCAAGTTGACCTTAGCGTCGAAAACTGCCTTGAACGCTTCCGTCAGGCGGGCCAAGAACTCCTCCCGGTCGCCGGCGTCATCCAACACGGGTTTCACGTCGATCTCAGGTGACATGCTTCTCAGGTAGGTGACCAACGAATCCAGGTCTGCTTCCGTCTTCTTAGTCTTGCCCGGCCAGTACAGGTCCAACGCTCTCTCCAGCACCCTCTCGGTCATGCCCCAGACTACTCCCGGGAGGTCCTCCTCATGGAGCACCTTGGTACGCTCCTCATAGATGACCTGTCTCTGCCTGTTCAAGACGTTGTCGTACTCAAGCACGTTTTTCCTGATGGAGAAGTTGTGGGACTCTATCCTCTTCTGCGCTGTCTCCACAGACTTGGCAACCAGCGGATGCTCGATGGGTTCGTCGTCGGGGAAACCGATCTTCTCCATGAGAGTTGAGATCATATCTCCTCCGAAAAGCCGCATCAGCTCGTCTTCCAGGGACAAATAGAACCTGGACGAGCCGGGATCTCCCTGCCTTCCGGCCCGGCCGCGAAGCTGGTTATCTATTCGCCTGGCTTCGTGTCGCTCAGTCCCCAGGACGTGCAGCCCGCCCAGGCTCACAACCTCCTCGTGTTCTTTGTCGGTTATGGCCTTGGCTTGGGCGTACAGCTCCCGATACCTTTCCCTCGCCTTAAGGATAGTCTCAACGAACTCGTCGGTCTCGTTGGCCTCGACACGCTTGGCGATATCCTGGGGGAGAACCTTTTCGGAAGCGATGGCCACAACCTCGGGCTCAAAGCCTTCTTGCCGCAATGCTCGTTTGGCCAGGAATTCAGGGTTGCCTCCCAGCAGGATGTCGGTACCGCGGCCCGCCATGTTGGTGGCTATGGTAACCTGTCCCTTTCGCCCCGCTTGGGCAACTATCTCCGCCTCACGCTCATGGTGCTTGGCGTTTAGCACTTCGTGGGGAACACCCCGCCTGGTGAGGAGAGCCGAAAGCAACTCGGACTTCTCGATAGACCGGGTACCAACCAAGACCGGGCGGCCCTTTCGATGGCACTCTATAATCTCCTCGACAGCAGCGTTGAACTTCATCTTCTCGGTCTTCCAGATCGAGTCGGTCAGGGTATCGCGGATGAGTGGCTTGTTGGTGGGGATGACCACCACGTCCAGGCCGTAAATCTCCCGAAACTCAGATTCCTCGGTCAAGGCGGTTCCCGTCATGCCCGCGAGTTTCTTGTACATACGGAAGTAGTTCTGGACAGTGATGGTCGCCAAAGTATCGGTCTCTTCCCGGATCTTGACCCCTTCCTTGGCTTCGATGGCCTGGTGGAGCCCGTCTGAAAAACGCCTCCCGGGCAGGATGCGGCCGGTGAACTCGTCTACTATCAGCACCTCGCCGTCCTTCACCACATAGTCGACGTCTCTATGCATGAGTTCTTTGGCCTTGAGAGACTGCCTGATGTACGCGTAGGCGCCGATGTTTTCTTGAGCGCTGAGACTCATCCCCAGCCACTCCTCGGCCCGCCTCTCCCCTTCGTCCGTGAGAGCCACGATCTTGCTCTTTTCGTCGACCGTGTAGTCGCGGTCTCGTTTCAAGACCGCCGCGAGGTCTTTGTACTTGCGGTAAACCTCTGTGGAACCTTCGCTGGGCCCGGAGATGATGAGGGGCGTCCTCGCTTCGTCGATAAGAATTGAGTCAACCTCGTCTATGATGGCAAAGTCCAAAGGGCTTTGAACTACGTCCTCGATTTGCCAGGCCATGTGGTCCCTCAGGTAATCGAAGCCAAACTCGGTGTTGGTCCCGTATATGATCGGGCAGCTGTACGACCGCCTTTTCTCCACGGTGCTCATGTTCGGGATTACGAGGCCGACGTCTAGGCCTAGGAACCTGTGTATCTGCCCCATCCATTCCCGGTCCCTGCGGGCCAGATAGTCGTTTACTGTGACAACGTGCACCGTTCTCCCCGCCACAGCGTTTAGGTATGATGGTAGCGTAGCCACCAGGGTCTTGCCTTCACCGGTCTGCATTTCGGCGATTCGACCTTGATGGAGCACCACAGCGCCGATGATCTGAACGTCGAAGGGCCTCATGTCCAGGACTCTACGGGAGACCTCTCTCACGACCGCGTAGGCTTCGGGGAGAATACGATCGGGGCTCTCTCCGTTTTCGATGCGCTGCCTGAACTCGGCTGTTTTTCGAGCCAGAGAAGCGTCGTCGAACTCCCTCATGGAAGGCTCAAGCGAGGAAACGGCTTCTACTATGGGCCTTATCTTGTTTAGTTCTCTTTCGTTTGGGTTTAAGAGATTACGAAAAAAAGACAATAACTCTCCCCCTTAAGGGTAAGCGTGATCCTATTCCAGGCTTCTTCAGCCAATTCTACCATCATCCCGCGCCGGCGGAAAACCGCGTAGCATCACGGTGATAACCAGAATGGCGGCGCCCACGGCCAAGACAACGTCTCCAACGCTGAAGACAGACACTTTGCCGAAGGGCATGGACCAGCGGAACACGTCGGCCAAGAAGGTTAGCCTCATGTCGGGGAGAAGAGCTTGGTGGGTCAGGCTCGCCGACAACCTCGCCGCTTCGGGCAACACCGCGTCAGGCGAGAGCCGTTCCAAGCTAACCGGCATCCTGCCTGAGTTGACGATCACCACAGCCAGGTTCATGAGCGTTCCAGCCAAGACCGCCTTCATCCCGGGCAGCCTGTAGTTGGCCCGGATCCCCAATAGCAGAGTTCCGTAGCACAAGAGCGCCACGGTAACGCTCAAAGCGGGAGTTGGCTCGACTTTGCCTGATAGGAACTGAGCGCAGTATCTTACGCAGTAGGAACCGATTATCCAAAAAGCACCGCGGACAGGGATGTTTCCAAGGCGGGAAATCTCGCCGCCCAGCGCCAAGCCTATTAGAACGGAACCAAGCAGCAAGACGGCAAACATCGGGTCACTTCCTGTTTGCGATCAGCTTATCGATGACCGCCATCATGGCCTGCACAACGCGGGGATCAAATTGGGTGCCGCTGCAGCGCAGGAGTTCTTCGCGGGCGTCCTCAAAAGACATGCGTTGTTTGTAGGGCCGGTCGGTGGTCATAGCGTCAAACGAGTCGGCGCACGCGAGGATCCTTGCCTCTAGGGGTATCTCTTCCCCGGCCAATCCGTCGGGAAACCCTTTACCGTCCCACCGCTCGTGATGGTAACGGACCCAGTCTTGCCCCCGTCCCAAGAACTTCATGCCCATGAGCATATCCGCGCCCATCTTGGCGTGGCTTTTCATCTCTTCGTATTCGTCAAAAGTAAACCTTCCGGGCTTCTTCATGATGGCGTCACGGATCCCTACCTTGCCGACGTCATGAAGGAGTCCCACATACCTGATAAGCTCAACGCGGTCGTCGGGAAGCTTCAGTTCTTTGGCCAGCATGACGGCGTACTCAGCTACGCGTTCCGAGTGGCCCCTGGTGTAGGAGTCCCTGAAGTCAATGGCGTTGGCTAGGGCGCCGGCCATTTCCGCGTAAGCGTCGCGGAGTTCAATGTACTTTTCCAAGGAGTACTTGGCTACGAACATCGGCAATAAGAAGATGAGAAGGTACAAAGGCCCGCCCTGCGCGCACACCAAAACCATGAGCAACCCGAAAGGAAAGAGGGCAAACATGTTGGGGAGGCTCCAGATGATGTTTGTCCTCCAGACGCTGATGAGGGAAGTACGCAGCATAAAGGCAAATTCGATAGAGACGAGAAACGCGTTTATCACGGTGTACGTTGTAGCCGCCGCGATGAACGCGGGAACATCCCGGGCCAAACTGAATACTCCCTGAACTCCTCCAAGGAGCGCGTAAACCTTGCAAAAGCCGTAAACCGACAAGCTAAGCATTCCGCGGTTAAACAGCACTATGGGTATGGGCACCTGTCCCAGAAGGTCCTTCTTGCGTATGGTCGCGATGCAGGCTATCCAGACGGCCAATCCGGGGCCGTATAGGACCGCTACCGTGAAGAGAAGGGGCGGAGAGACAGATATGCTTCCGTCGCCTCGGGGAACAGGTACGGGGGAATACTCGCCGATAAGCACCAGAAGCAGAAGAAAGAAGGCCTCTACCGGCCTGCTCAAGTCGGGAACATTCCTGGCCAAAACATAGAAGCCCAGACCGGCTATGAATAAGGTATATAGCGTCTCAAAGGTTCCGAGCTTCCGCTTCATGCGTTAGTCTCTCCCCAGTGTCAGCCGGCAGCCGACATATCATGTCATTAGCCCGCCTGCCAATTCGAAGCTCCCGCCAAAACCAAAGCGAATATGGCAAGAAAGACCTTGAACAGCTTGTTCACGAGTAACCCCCCGGAGTTCACCTTTCCGAACCGCTAACCCGGATGGACGCCTCCGCTACATGAACTAAGGCTGCCGGCCTGACAAGTATTTTCTACGTCGGGGAAGAATAACCTTTTTTCGACTCCTAGTCTTCCTGTTCGAGGAGTTGCGCGAGTCGCCTGTTAACCGCGTCCAAAGTGGCCTTGACCACCGCTTCCCGCTCATCGTAGCTGACAGGACACGAGCCTGTAAGCAACTGCTGATGCCCGAAAGCGTTTAAGACTAAAGTCACAAGCGCCACCCTTATGGTCTTGGACATCATCACGCATACATCCTGAAGGTCAAAGGATACGTCCGGAGTAAACTGTTCCAACGCGTTGATGGTCGCCCTCGCCGATGCCCTTAGCCAAGCTCGCTGCGTCGGTTGGGCCACTTCGCTTCCTTTCACCTCACGGGACCGTACTTGAAGGAACACATTCACTTCCGCCCGGTCAGATTGGGAGACTATCTCCACCCTTCGAAGCTGGACCCTGTTTGTGTTCTTAGCTGACTCTCCGGCCCCGATTTGAGCCACCGAGATCTTCCTTCGATCCACCGGGACGCCGAAGGCGGCAATTAGAGAAGACTCAATGTCCCGGACTATGTATTTTACTGCCCGTCCAGAAGAAGCCAGTACATGGATCTCGGCTATGCCGCCGTCTCCCGCCAAGACAACGCGAGCCGTGATGACGTCCTTAACCTTCTTAAGAATCTCCTCATACTCTCTAGCGGGAACCTTGGGCGTATCGTCAGCCATTATTCCACCTTCCCGATTTCTCAAAAAGCGATCCTCTCCCGAGAGTGTCAATCGGGGGAAAGAACAAACGTGTTACGGCGATATCCCGACGCCTCTCTCTCTTTCACGATCATCTCGGCCATCAACCAAAGACCTGCCGCCACCAAGCTGTGCCCTCCCAAGACCACCGGTATGGGTGCTTCGCGCGCGGCCTTAGTGAAATCCCTTGTCCACTCATCTTCTATTAACCGGTAGTTGCCAAGGTCCGAATGGAAACGGTCCCAATCGCTCAAGCGCTTCCTAAGATGGCCGAACACGACCCTGGTGTCGATGAATGCCACGTCGCAGACGGAAGATAGATACTGGAAAAACTTAGGAGCGCCCAGATCGCGTATCATGAAACCGAGGAGCGAAACCACTTCCCCTCTTTCTTCACGCCCGAGTGCCTTCATACCTCTTTCTTCGGAAAAGACCCGCATTCTGTGTACCATGTTGGCGTTTATATAGTGAATAACCGAGGGTCCCACTCTGCCTATGACGGCAACTTCTTTTGAAGGCTGGCGAAGGACCTCAAAGGCCCTCTGGATATTGTCCCGTGGCCAATCAAGTGAGTCGATAATCGCTTTGGTTCTCGGGCCGCAGTCAGGGTGATTCCCCAGTATAAGAATGTCAGTCGGCGTGTCCAGGTCGAAATTGACCCTGCCTGAGTTCGGGATCAGTACTCTCCTCATCCCGATATCCCTAAGAAGGATCCCCAAGGGATTGTCCTTATCAGGAAGCTCAATTTCATCTATGGCTCTCGCCGGCGTAAACGCCACCAAGTCCGCCGACTGGACGTTGTTCATTATGACGACGTTGCGTTCCCGCTTCAGAGCCATGGCGATCTGCCCGAAGTCTTCGGAAGTTAAAAGAGGGGCGGCGACGCCGCCCATGTACAACACGTTTTCGATTCCGCGCTTTACTATGATCTCTCTCAAACGCCTTCCAAAGTGGAACTTGGGGGCATCGGGACCTTCCAGGTCCACCGAGACTCCCATTCGCCGGGCTCTGTCGGCCAAGTCCGGATAATTGGTGGCAAGCACTACCTCTGAGATCGACCTGCAGAGCAGGATCTTCTCCAGGGTGTCCAAGACGACTTCTTTCCGGATTCCAGTGATGATCCGGTCGAGTTCGGTCTTGGCTTGTCCACCCTCAAACAAAACCGCTGTTACCTTGGGCTGCAGCACCGAGATTCCTTCTTTCTAAACCTGTGAGCTATTCCTCGGGCTCGATGAGTCCGTAGTCTCCGTCCTTTCGTCGATAAACCACGTTGACGCTGCCCGTCTCACTGTTCCGGAAAACGTAGAAATCGTGACCTAGGAGCTCCATCTGCATGGTAGCTTCTTCGGGGCTCATCGGTTTCACGGGAAACTTCTTTACTTTGGCGATACGTCCGCCTCCGGTATCCTCGCGGAAAGAGCCGTTGGGAGCGTCCCCTTTGTCCCTCTTGAAGATCCTTGTCCGGTACTTCTCTATCTGCTTCTCCAGTTTCTCGATGACCATGTCGACGGCCGTCACCGCGTCGTGCGCGGTTTCTTCGGCCCTGAGCAGGTAACCGTTCAGAGGTATGGTGACTTCCAGCACGTAGTTGCCACGCTCCGTGGAAAACGTAGCCTGGCAAGACAACGGCGACTGGCGGAGGTAGCGGTCAATTTTGGAAAGCTTTTTTTCGGCGTATTGCTTGACCGCAGGGTTTACGTCTATATTCTTCCCTCTCACGTTGATCTCCATTGGCGAACCTCCCGTTACCCATTTGAGCTATAGTATTCCCTCTCCGGGGACTAAATCCTTCCAGTATAAGGGGCATATATAGGTCCTCTTCCCTAACAAGGGCCAAAAAATCCGACGTTTCCCGACCCAAGTTTCGACGTATGCTGACAATCCACAACCATATCCCCAAGATCAAAACGGCTCTTAACTGCTTATCAACAGAGTTACTCACAATATCCACAGGCGCGCGACGGAAATGTCTGTTGACTCGCCCTTTAGGGAATGCTATAGTTCGAGAACGAGCACCAAGCTCCAGGAGACGACGTTAGCCGGGAGCCTGTCAAGGAATTAGGAGGAATGTCCCCAAATGCAAGGTAAAGTCAAGTGGTTTAACGCTGAGAAAGGTTACGGCTTCATAGAACGCGAAGATGGCCCCGATGTTTTTGTCCACTACACCGCTATCCAGAGCGAAGGGTTCCGCACACTGAACCAAGGCGACCTAGTTGAGTTCGACATCGTAGAAGGCCCAAAGGGACTCCAAGCTGCTAACGTCGCGAAGGTCTCCTAACCGATCTTGAGATCAACCCCGGTCATTCCGGCCGGGGTTTTTCATTTTTCGAGCCGTTCTCGTCATCCTTCGCCTTTGTGTCGACGCTCGTTATTTTTGCCTGTCGAAGTTCTGCGGTTTGGGGAGCGCCCTGTCGTAAGCCGAGAACGCTTTTGACCTCGCTGTAATGTCAAGGATAGCCCGTTGGTCCGCGGCCATTTCTCTCCTCAAGACCTTAGCGATCTCTTCATCGATCTTTACGACGGCCGTCAGTATGTCTCTTGCCGGCTCGCGCGCTTCGGCGGGGAGACTCTCCAGGTCGCCGAAGTCCTTAAGTGTCTTGATAGCCATAGTCCTCTGATCAATTGCCGCGGCCAGCAACACGAAATCTCTGGCCGCCGCGTGATTGTAGGCCAGTTGGGATGCCGCCAGCAACTCCCTTAAGGCCGCCATGACGTTCTCAGTATCCGGACCAAGGCCTTCACTAGGCATTTCTATGAATCAGATCCTCCCAACCGTCCCTCAACTCCGTAACCACTTTCAGGACGTTCTCCACCATTTCCGGGTCTTTTTTCACGTTGGCCGAAAGGAGGGTCGTGTAGGCGAAGTCGTACACGCTGGCCAACTGCTTGGCTATGTCTCCTCCCAAGGCCAAGTTCAGGGAGCCTCTCAGCTCGTCTATGATGTCCTGAGCCTTCAACAGCCTCTTGTTGCTCTCGGTAAAGTTCTTTTCTTTCATGTGCCCGATGCTGTCTCTCATGCACCTTAGCGCTTCGTTATACAACATCAGGACCAGTTCGCCGGGACTCGCGGTCTCAACGCTCCTCGTCCTGTACGCGTTGAGTGCCCTGTCGCGTCCCGCGGAAAACCTCTCTACCGCGTCTATCAACAAAATCACCTTTCAATCGTCTTCATCTGTGACTGGGACTACATGTTGCTGTACAGGCCGGCCAGTTGAGAAGAGAGCCACGCTCCTTGCGTATTCAGTCTCGATAGCAAGACTTCCAGCGCGCTGAACTGCCTCTGCAAGTATGCCAGCCTCATGTCCAGACTGCGCTGCTTGCTCGCGATCTGGCGGGCCAAGGCCTCGTCTTCAGCCTCGATTTGAGCCTTTCTCATGGGGAGATAGCCATCAACAGCCGAGTACCTTCTCACAGCCGTCCTGAGCGCGTTCAGAATGCCTGTGTTTTCTTGATACACCTGCACTTCCGTTATGCGGGAGTGTTGGCCGTCATTGGAGCCGTTGCACACCAGGCGGATCTTATCGGTGGTAACCGGTGTGAAGGTAAGGCTGATAGTGCCTCCGCTATTGCCGCTAACCTCGCCCACGGTCACCCAATCCGAACCGTCCCAGTATTGAACCGTAACGTCCTTAATCCCGTATTGGGCGGCGGGCATGGAATCACTGTTTACTGTGCTTATGAGCACCCGGTCGATGGTCTTTTGACCGGCAAACGATATCTCTAGGGTATCTGGGAACTCTCCGGGCGTATCGTCCTGCCACATGCCGGCGGAAAGGTCTCCGTCAATCACGCAGAGCGGGCTTGTCCCGGCCGCGGTGCTCGACGCCGAGGCTTGGGCGCCGGCGGAACTGCGCGATACGTTCACGGTCTTTGCCCCGAAAAACGCCGCGACTGCTTCCCGGTTCTCGGCGAGGGCTTTGGTGAGCTTGGCTTCATCAAGAGTCAGCTTCCCGTCCTTGGAGTAGGTGCCGGCGGCGCCTGTGCTGATTCCAAGCTGGCTCGCGAACCGAAACCCATCCGGGGCTCCATCGACTTCCCGGAATAACACGCTCTGGATATCCCGCAACAACCTCTGCAACAAGGGGTCGCCAAACAATACCCCGCCTTGCTTAGTGTCAGCATTCCATGAGTCGTACTTCTTCACGGTATCAATCAACGAGTTGTACTCGGCGATAAACGCTTTCACTTGGGAGACTACGGCTTGGTCATCGTAACCGACCGTGACCACGGTCTTACCGCCGGCGCCCGTAACCGGGTCCGCCGCGGCCGCGAGGTTCAGCGTAACCCCGGGAATAGCGTCGGCTACTTTGTTTGAGTCTCTCAAGAAGGTGATGCCGTTGATGGTGAAACGCGCGTCGCTTGCCGAACGGACCTCGTTTAGGGTACCGTCCGCGTCCCTAACCCCTAACAGCGTCCATCCGGCTTCGTCTCCAAAGGACATGCTGCCCGCCGTACCTTCCTTTTCGGCCGTAAGGGTCAGCCTGTACTCGCCCGGCGCTACTTGCAGTACCGCGGCGGATACCCCTATGCCTTCGGTGTCGTTGATCCGGGCCGCCAGCGACTCCAAGGTCTCAGTGCCCATCAAAGTAATGGTCTTGCCGTTAAGCGTGAGATCTCCGGTGATGCCGAGGGCAGTGTTGGAAGTGCCGAAGGATCCTGAGGTGACGACCTGGCTCCTGGCCAACGACAGCACCTGTATCTCGTAGGAGCCCGTGGGAGCGGAACTCTCCGCGCTGGCGCTTAGGACCGCGGAATCAGATACCGATACGGTCTTCTGGCCAAAACCGCCTACGCTCAGAAGGGACGTAAGACTGGACGCGAGGGAATCGAGCTTGGTCTTAATCGCGTCCCATGCCTGCTTGCGTACATCAAGACTGGTGCGCCTGGCTTCAAGTTGCTGAAGAGGCTGGCGCTCGACTTTCATGAGTTCGTTTATCAGAGTTTCCGTATCGAGGCCCGATACGCCGATAGTAATCCCGGTACCCAAAGGCGGGTCCTCCTTTCGAGAAGACAACGGAACAACGGGTAAACACACTTTGTCTATCGGAATTATCGCGGGCTCACTTGAGTGGATCAGGCGGTTATTGCTCTTTCACTTTGTCTCCGAGCAGAGATATGTCAAAAGCGGGGTCTTTGGCGAGGTCCATCTCCTGAGCGACTTCTCGCTCGACTTCCTCTCTCAGTACTTTTGTGCCCGGCGGGGCGGTGATCCCGAGCTTTACAATAGACTTGGAACCTTTCCCCCTAATCTCGGTAACGGTTATGACGACGTCGTCCCCTATCTTTATCGCCTGTCCCCGTTTTCGGGTTAGAACGAGCATTAATTACCCCGTCCTCTTCATGAGACTCTCGAGCGTCGAAAACACGTAGTGTCTTGTAGTATACTCCGGCGACATGACAATAACCTGCTTCCCTAACCGCGTCGCGGGATTTAGGACCAGGGGCGCCTGAAGGTTAGTGGTCATCTTGCGAATGTCGGGCGGGACTGTCACTACGCTTAAGAGAACGAGGTCGTCCGGAGACGCCCCCCCAAGATCGGCCAGGTCGGACGGGCAAAACTCCGGGTCGTAGTCGGGAAAGACGTCGTACAGAGACAAAGTCACAAACCCAAGGGAAGGCTCTTGAACCGACTGAAGCCACCGCAAAACGCTGTTTCCTCCTGCGAAGTCCAAGACCACGTACTCCTTGAACTCTGGGAAACCAATAAGCCCATTGGGGAAGGTAATAACCCGCGACGAGTCGATTTCCACCTGTCCGAATCTCTTGGTTTGAACTAGCATTCGGCGAAAGCCTCCTTTACGAGGGCCCTATTTCAAGTAATCAAGGAGCGTCGGTTGTATCAACCTGGCGCCGACTGCCAAAGCCGCTTGATAGGCCGCCTCAGCCGATTGGAGTCTTACCAGAAGTTCCGATAGGTCGACGTCCTCAGAACTGGACAAGAGTTTCTTGTACTCGATGTCCAGGGATGTCATCTTCCCGTTGAGCATTTCCAAGCGGTTGATCCTGGCGCCGTTCTCCGCTCTTTGTGACAGGACCGCGTCGGCGGCTACTTCTAGGGCCGCCCTGCCGGCTCGTATTTGGGACACGTCCGATGCGGAGAGGCCGTTCTCCAGAGTCAAAAGGTCGTCCGCCAACTGGTTTAGTAGCCCGGTCAGATCATTGACGGTGACAGTGAGGCCGGGACCAACTTTCCACACCGGCATGGTACCGATAAGAAGGCTCTTGCCTTCCATAGTTCGCTGGGCGATGCTCATGACTTCGTCCCGTAGCTGGTGGATTTCCATGGCTATGTACGCACGGGCGTCATCGGGAGTGGTCGCCGTCTCCCCCTGGATAGCCAGGTCCTGCGCCCGGTTGATTATCTGGTTGATGTCTCCGAGAGCTTGCTCGACCTGGGACATCCAAGCCAAAGCCCGATCGGCGTTCCGAAGGTACTGCTGGTTAATGGCTATATGGTGCCTTAACGCAATGGACCTCTCCACCCCGATGGGATCATCCTGGGGCTTGGAGTAGTTCATCCCAGTCGTCACCATATCTTGGAGTTTAGCCAGCTTGGACTCAGCGTGGTTTACGCTGTATAGGTAGTTCCTCTCAACGGTGCGGTCAGTCACTCTCACGCTCTCCGTACCTCCCTTGCCCCGCTACCTGCCGGCAATGCCCATCCTGCTGATAATGGTATCGATCATCTCGTCCGCTATGGTTATCACCCTGCTGGCGGCGTTGAAAGCGTGTTGCTGCCTTACCAAGGTGGCGACTTCCTCGTCAATCGAGACACCGCTGATGCTGTCTTTGCGATTCTGGAGCTCCTTGACCAGGATTTCCTGTACCCCAAAGCCGCTGTCCACCTTCTGACCCACCGCTCCCAGCCGGCCTATTATCGCGCTCCACATGTCGTTGTAAGTGGGGCTGCTCGCTCCATCGTCACCCTCGATCCTGTCGGCAATGGCCAAAGCGATAGAGCCGTCCAAGGGGTCGCCCGGCACTCCGGCCGCGCAAATGGTACCGGGATCGGCCACTATCCATGGGGCTACTTGAGCCGAGTGCAGATAATCGGCGCCGTCGGTAACAAAAAAGTCACCGGGCGTACCCGTTAGGGGGAAACCGTTTCTGTGGATGGCGTTGATCTCGTCAACGATGGTCCTAAAAAGGTTCTCGACTTCGGTCTTGAAGTCTCTGACCAGAACATCCCGGGCTTCCTTGTAACCGCCGAGTTTCCCTCCGACCGATGGGATAACCGTGTATTCGCCGGGAGCGCTGACCCACCTTACCTCGGTCCCTCCCAAAGTGAACGCGACCTCAAGTTTGTAGCTATGGTCCTTATCCACGAGGGGGAAACCGTTGACAGTAACCCGGACCGACTCTCCTTCGGCTATGTGAGTGACTGTGGCTCCGGTCAATTCAGCCAGTTCGTCTAGAAGGATGTCTCTTTGGTCCATTAAGTCAGAGGCAGGCTCCCGCCTTGCCAAAGCCCTGGATATTTCCAAGTTGAGGCTCACAATTCTTTCGCTGAGCAGGTTCACCCGCCTGACACAAGCCTCGATGCTGGCTTCCAGGTCCACGGACATGGCGTCAATCTGTCCGCCTATGTGCTTGAACAAGTCTACCAAAGACCTGCCCCGCTCCATCACCTGGGCACGGGCGCTCGCCGAACTGGCGTCCACGCTCAAGTCGTGCCACGCTGACCAGAACAAATCCAGAGAAGTCCTTATGCTGGCATCTGAAGGTTCGGACGCCACCACCTGCAGGTACTCCATGACATCTTTCTGGACTTGAAAAGCCGCTTTCTTGGCGGACTCGGCTCTTAGGACCGAATCTACAAACTGGTCTCTGAGCCTGCGTACGTCGATCACTCTTACTCCGGCTCCCGATACCGCCGCCTGCCTTTGTATGATGGGCTCCAAAACGGCTTCCTGACGGGAGTAACCGATTGTGGAGGCATTGGCCACGTTGTGGCTGGTAACGTCCATGGTCCGCTTAGCGGTCATTAGAGCGGATCTCCCGATTTCGAAGATGGAAAACGTCGACATCTCTTAACACCTCCCGGTTTAAGACTTCCGGTCGAACACCAGCGGCCCGGTCGTGGAAGCGTTCCCGTAACCGCTTTGTTGGGGCAGCAGGATCTTAAGCCCGTGTTGAACCACCTGCAGCGAGGACTTAACCAAGGCCATGTTGACCTCGTTAAGGCGCCTAAGCTGAAGCAGCTTCTTTCTCAAGGTCTCGGAAACGCCATCGGAGCCGGCCTCTTCCGTAGAGTCCTTCGCGTCCGAAAACGGATGAAGCCGAACCCGCTCCTGTTCTAGCTGGTCCAGCTTCGTCACCAAGCCTTCCTCTGACGCGACAAGTTCCGAAAGCCTTGAGACATCACCTCTCACCAAGACGTCACGCTTTTCCTCGGATAGGCCTATAAGCCTATCGAGAACACAAGCCATTTCAGACAATGAGGAACTAAGGGATTGAGATGTCGCCATGAATTGAAGCACCGCCTAACGGGGGCAAGGGTTCTTATTTGATCTTGTCCGCGAGCAGTCTGCCCATCATTCTGTCCGCTACTTCAGTGGGGTCAACCTTGTAAGTACCGTCCCGCACCGCCTGAGCCAACTCCTGGATCCTGTCCTGCCTGAGGTCCGGGAGCTTCTTAACCTGCTCATTGACCTTTTCTATGTCGCCCTGGTTGACAGTCAGCTTCATGCTGTCTTTTGAGGCGGCTTTCGCGGGCTCCAAGCCCGAGGTCAAAGCTCGGGACGCGCCTTGAGCTTTGTAGACCTTGATGATCTGGCCGATTTGGGCTTTTGAGATCCTCACCTTGCACCATTCCTTTTGGATAACTCATGCCGTCCATGGGATTCATCGAAAAGTTGCCCACATCGTTTAGCTTAACGGCGGATGCGCGAGCTAGGTCCTTCTTCTCGTGATGATATCATTATAGTACATCCTCTGAGATGATTCGGCGGCTTGGGCCTCCCGGGCCCTAAGCGGCGCCTGCAGCTTCCTCTGACATTCAGGGCATACCACGAAACCCGACGGTACCGGCGCCTTGCATATTCTACAAACAAGTTCCGTATTGAGGACCGGGTTCACTTGAGCCAATAGTCCCCTTCTAAGAAAATCGGTGATGACTCCCGCGGGGACGCCTGTAGCCTTACTGGCTTCGGACACGGTTGCCCTGGGATTCTCAAGGAGAAACTCTTTCAACAACGCGTACTGTTCTTCTTCTTTCTCGATACACTCGGGACAGATCTCAACACCCGCGCTAGAAAAAAGCCTGCCGCACCTCCGGCAATTGTCCAGTTTCAAACCCTTCACCTTCTCACCCTCCGTTAATGCCGAACGGTCCTGGCAACTGTGACCGCCAAAACCGTTTTGGCTCCCATACCCTTGAGAACTCTTGCCGCTTCGTTCAAAGTGGCGCCGGTTGTCATGACGTCATCAACCAGGAGCACCGTCTTCCCGCTGACATCGACCTCGCCATTGGGAGCCATGGAGCCTATGATGTTTCTCCATCTCTTACTTCGACTAAGCGCGGCTTGATGTTCACCTCTTTGAGCGCGAACGAGAGCTCTGGCGATAGGGATCGAAAGATGGACTGAGGCTTCGAGCGCCAAGTCCTCCGCTTGGTTGAAGCCCCTCTTGGAAGCGCTCTTGGGGTCCAGGGGAACAGGAACGATCATGTCCGCGCTTTCCAGACGAGCGGCGGTTTCGGCGAGAAGCCTGCCGAGGGGACGGGAGAGCCAACGCTCTCCGCCGTATTTCATGCGCGCGATGGCGGAACGAAGGTGCCCCCGGTAGAGCCCCGCGGAACGTTGGCAGTCGAAACTGTGGAGGCGCTTAAGGCATTCGGGGCAGCACCGTGTCGAAGACCGCACCGGAATGCCGCAGTAAAGGCACACGCGAGACATTTCAATGGCCATTTCTCCCCGGCATTCCGGGCATACTCCGTGACATTCAGGGCGGCCGCTTATGGGTCTTTGGCACAGCGCGCAGTTGGCGGGAATCCCCCATAAAGCCCGGGAGAAGGTGTCGAGAAGGCGTGGTATAACCTCTATTCGTCCCAACTGACCACCTCTCTAGACGCGCATCACCAAGTCCGGCTCAAAGTCAGGAAGCGGTAGAGTCACCAGCTCATCGCGAAGTAGTAACCGCACTATAGGGTGGGCGTCACCGGACGGTTCTTGGAGCGCGACCGCTATTTCGATTGGAAGCGCCTTAAGAAACCCCATCTCCCAGTGAAGCCGGCGGACAATCCCTTCGGTCAAGTGAGGGTTTGCGCTCACAACCAGCAGTATTCGAACCAGGTCCCCGTCTGGAGCCAACAGGCGGACCCTGGCGATTTCCAGAATACACCAAGTAACGACGGCGAGCAAGGTCATCTTCTGAGGCGTAAACAAAGAACTCCCCCCTTCGCACTATATGCTCAGGAGGGGAGCCTTGCTTTGGTCTTGTCCTTCTATAGACGCTGCTTGGACCTCACCCGCTCGCGCTAACTCTTATGAACGGGAACTAGACGTACCTCAAGATCTCATCCTTCAGGTCCAGTTTCTCCCACGGCAGGTCAAGGTCGTCGCGGCCGAAATGGCCGTACGTGGCTACCTGGAGGTAGATGGGCCGTCTCAACTGGAACCTTTCGATGATGGCCGCCGGCCGGAAGTCAAAAGCTTTGCCTACGGCCTGCTCCAACAAGTCTTCGGGAACCTTGGCGGTGCCTTTGGTGTCCACGGCGATAGAGACCGGCCTCGCGACTCCGATTACGTAGGCGACTTGGATCTCGCACTCCTTGGCCAAACCGGCAGCCACCACGTTCTTGGCGACGTACCTGGCCGCGTACGCAGCCGAACGGTCTACCTTGGTGGGGTCTTTGCCTGAGAAAGAACCGCCTCCATGACGGGCGAACCCGCCGTAAGTGTCGACGATGATCTTCCTTCCGGAAAGGCCGCTATCCCCTTGAGGCCCGCCTACCACAAATCTTCCGGTGGCGTTAACAAGTATCCTTGTCTTGTCGTCGATCAAGTTCTTAGGGATGGTCTTATCGATGACTTCGGATATCACGTCGCGCCTTAGGGTATCGAGCCCGACGTCGGCGGCATGCTGCGCCGATACGACCACGGTGTGGATCCTGGTAGGCACCCCGTCGTGATACTCCAAGGTCACCTGGGTCTTTCCGTCAGGCCGTAGGTAAGGCATAATCCCGTCATGCCTCACTGTAGCCAGCCTGCGGGCAAGCCTGTTGGCCAAGTAAATAGCCATGGGCATGTACGTGGCTGTCTCGTCGCACGCGTACCCGAACATCATTCCCTGGTCGCCCGCTCCGAGGGTGTCCGGCATTTCGCCTTCCTTGGACTCAAGAGCCTTATCAACCCCCAAAGCGATATCCGGGGATTGATCCTCAATGGCGGTGAGCACCGCGCAAGTGTCGGCGTCGAATCCGTACTTGGCACGGGTATAGCCGATCTTTCTCAGCGTATCCCTGACGATAAACGGCATGTCTACGTAACAGTCTGTCGAGATCTCGCCCGCCACCAGGACAAACCCGGTTTTCACCACACACTCGCAAGCGACCCGGGCCGCTGGGTCCTTGGCAAGGATGGAGTCCAGAATGGCGTCGGCTATCTGATCGGCGACCTTATCAGGGTGCCCTTCAGTCACAGACTCGGAAGTGAAGTATCTTAGGCCCTTTCCGATGGTTGGCAAGGCAAAACCTCCTCAAGGCAGGCATCAATCAGCACATGGATGTTAACACCAGGGATGGAAGCGTGTCAATTTGGCACGGCGAAGGCTATAACCGCGCGGGCGGCTTCGGAGTCTCCTACAAAAACCGAGCCATAAGCACGGCCTATTCCCCGTTTCAGGGTTCCCATGGTCATAACGGCGCGGAGAGTCTCGCCGGGCTTGACCGGCCTCTTGAAGCGTGCCGACTCCACTCCTGCCAAGAGGGCTATCTTTCCCTTCATGTTCTCCAGGGAAAGCAGGGCCAAAGCACCGGCTTGCGCCAACACCTCAAGGATGATGACGCCGGGAAGTATGGGTTCTTGGGGGAAATGGCCCTCAAAAATGGAAAGGTCTTTCGGGACGTCGTATTCGGCCACGGCCTTTTCGCCGGGCTCAAGTTCAATAATGCGGCTTATAAACAAAAAAGGAGCTCTATGCGGCAGTATTGACTCAATTACCGCTCTCATCTGATCCTTGTTCAACTGGCTCAACTGGTTCATCCCCCGACGTTATCTCGGAGAGTACTTCGCCACTCTTTCGTAAATAACCTTCGCGAGTCCGATTCCTCCGGCTTGCGCCCACTTTTGCCCGATGGCTTGCTGGCCTATGACATCCCAGCCCCCCAAGTCCACGCCTGCGGACTTGGACATCTCTCCCCACAAGAAGGACAGGAACACCGCCTCAAAGTCTTGGCACGCCTTCATGGTCTTCGGATCTACATTCGTGTCCTTGGCCACCTTGCTTGCCGGGACGGTGCGCACCACAGTAGTATTCTCAGAGTTCACCGAACTTACTTGCATGTGTGCCTCCTGTCACTAGGCCTTTACGTTGTTAGCGATGGCCCACATTTGGTCCGCTGTCTCCACGGTCTTGGAATTAAGCTCAAACGCCCGCTGGGCCACGATCAGGTTTACCATTTCCGTTACAATGTCCACGTTTGAAGTCTCGAGGTAGGACCCTCTTAGAACGCCGGCTCCGTTCTCTCCGGGCATGAGCTCCTGGGGTTCGCCTGAAGCCCTGGTAGCGACGTACAGGTTACCTCCGATGGCCTCCAGTCCCGCGGGGTTCTGAAACACACACAACATGATGCGGCCGAACTCCTGGACGACCCCGTTTACGCGGCCGACGACCGCGCCGTTCTCCAGAATGGCTATGTCTGTGGCGCCCGGAGGCACTTGGATCCCGCCTCCTGACAAAAGATAGCCCGCGGAAGTGACCAAGCGTCCGGCTCCGTCCAGTCTAAACGATCCGTCCCTGGTAAAAGCTTGCCCGCGGCCTGTCTCCACGGCGAAGAAGCCTTCGCCTTCTATAGCGGCGTGCAGCGGGTCTCCCGATTCCTCCAGGTTTCCCTGCTGGAACATTCGCTGGGTCGCGACAACCCTAGAGCCGTTGCCTACCGAAGCCGTGGATCCGACGCCCATGGGAATGTTGGCGTAATAGAGGTCTTGAAACTGGACTCTTTGCTTCTTGTACCCGGTAGTGTTTACGTTAGCCAGGTTGTTTGAGATGGTGTCTATAAGGAGTTGCTGGGAGGACATTCCCGTGGCTCCAGTCCAGAGCGCTCTTAGCATGGGTAAAACTCGCCCCTTCGTTAAACTCTTCTCGTCAAATCCTTCTCGTTAGACTCTGTCGCGCCGGTAACCCGACGGGTTTGCCGGGCACGCTACACTCTGCCTACTTGGTTTACGGCTTTATCGGTGGCCTCGTCGTGGGCCTTTATGGCGCGTTGGGCCGCCTCGTAAGAACGCATGGCCCTTATCAAGTCGACCATTTCGCTGACTGGGTCCACCGAGGACTTCTCAAGAGTTCCGCACATCAAGCTGGGGACGTCGATGCCCCTCACGTTGGAATCGGCGGTAACAAAAAGGGAGTTGCCTTCCTTGAACAAATCATCTTCGTTTAGTACCTGCACTACCCGCAAGACGTCGACGGCGGTGTCACCGTCCATCACGGTCCCGTCCTCGGCAATGCTGCACGAGCGGCCTGAAGATACCTTAATGGCTCCGGATTTCCCAAGCACACGGAATCCGCCCACCGATAGGTAACCGTCAACGCCGACTTGAAGGTCACCGCGGCGCGTATACCGGATCCCGGCTGAAGTCTCGACGCATAGGTATTCGCCCGCCGGCAGCGCGATATCAAGGGGGTTACCTGTGGTTTCCATGGGCCCGACATCGCGGATCGTCTGGACGTCTTGCACCACGGTTCCGCCGGTGTATACCCCGATCGGGACCGAAAACTGCGAGGGTTGACACTTGTACATGAGGACATCATTAAAACTGGAGAAGACGGCTTTGTCTTTGTTAAAAGCAGCCGTATCGGCGTTGGCCAGGTTGTTGGCGATTACCTCTTGGTTTAGCACCTGACCTCTCATCGCCATGACGCCTGACATTATTCCTCTTAGCATAAAGTCTCCCCCCTTCTCTCTCTATCGAAACAGAAAGAGAAAAGTTGAGCCTTTTGCCCTATACGGATATCTTTTTCATGTGGTCTTGGTAGGAAGCGATGGCGTCAAGCACCTTCTCGGTGCCCCGCGCCACGCATGAGACCGGGTCTTCCACCACGTTCGCCGGCAAGCCGGTTTCATTGGAAAGGAAACGGTCCAAACCGTCCAGCAAAGCCCCACCGCCAGTGAGCACAATTCCGCGGTCTATGATGTCTCCCAGAAGCTCCGGTGGAGTGCTGTCCAAGACTTGCCTCACGGCTCGCCTTATGACCCCTAAAGGCTCGTCTATGGCTTCACGAAGCGTGTAAGAATCGATGATGAGCCCTCTCGGAAGACCTGTCACAAGGTTCCGGCCCCTGATCTCGGTCTCTTTTCGTTCCATCGGCATGGCCGAACCTACCGCGATCTTGGCCTGCTCCGCGGTACTCTCACCGATCACCATGTTGAAAGCCCGCCTGACGTATCTTACGATGGCCTCGTCGAAAGCATCTCCGCCCACTCTAGTGGATATCTGCCTGACCATCTCGTTCATGGAGAGCACGGCAATGTCGCTGGTGCCGCCTCCTATGTCAACGATCATGTGCCCGCGAGGGCCGGATATGTCCAATCCCGCGCCAAGGGCGGCCAAGATCGGCTCTTCCATGAGATACACTTGACCGCCGCCGGCCTCTCTTCCGGCCTGGGCCACGGCGCGCCTCTCAACCGAGGTGATGGAAGCGGGGATGGCAATAAGCAACCGGGGACGACCGATACTGAACCCGGGAGCGGCTTTTTGAAGGAAGTGCTTCAGCATAATCAGAGTAACGTCGAATTCGGTGATTACGCCTTTCTTGAGCGGCCTTACGGCTGTTACGTCGGTGGGAGTCCTCCCTACCATACGCTTCGCCTCTTGGCCTACGGCTATGATCTTGTCCGTGCGGTTGTTTTTTGCCACGATAGCGGGCTCGCGCAAGACAACCCCCTTGCCGGCCACAAACACCAACACAGTGCACGTGCCCAGGTCTATACCTATGTCTCTGGCCATGTACGGGTCCCCCGGTTTTGTCGATTTCGGGAGAATTCGACGGGCATAATGCCTGTTCCTTCCAGATAAACGCGATAACCCAGGAGTCTGAGTCGAAATCCCCTGGGTTATGAACTGATGTGAGACATCATAGGGAATCAGTCGGGGGCGTTGTATTTCTTCCTTGTGGCTTCACCTCCTCTTATGTGCCGCTCAGCCTTGTTTAGGTCCAGCACTTCCCGGACCATTTTGGCCAGCTGCGGTCGGATCTTAGGCAATCTATCTGTGACATCCTTGTGAACCGTGCTCTTAGACACGCCGAACGCGCGGGCCGTCTCGCGGACCGTGGCATGACTCTTTTGTATGTATTCGCCCACAGCGACCGCGCGCTTCCATATGACGTCATTCATGGCCCGGTCCCTCCTTTTCGAAGGTTCGCTAATGTATATGCCCAGAGAGATGGATCATTCGGCTTTCTGAGGCCCAAGAACGTCATCTAGCCTGGGTTAAATAGTCTGCCGGATTTTCCGCGTCCCCATTCTTCGTGATTCGGAAGGTTAGCGTTTCTCCCAGAAGTCGAGCGATGGTCTGTCCCTGGGCGACTTGGTCTCCTTCGCGGAGCGCGGGTATGTCAATCCCGCCGTATTCTGTCAGGATGCCTGAGCCGTGATCCAGGACGATGACTTTCCCCCACAAGGGATCCGTGTCTATGGACTTGACGGTGCCGGGGAGGGCCGCGCGGACTTCTCTTCGCGAATCGCCGGTTATCTGGACTCCGGACAGGTAATGCCACTCGCCCAAGTCCTGCGAGTAGTACCAACCGGGCTCCCGCGTTATCTGCCCAAAACAAGGCCAGGCCAGGTCGTTCAAGTCCGCTACGATCGCTAAGGTCTCTGTCGCTTCTTCATCTTCATTTCCTTTTGGCGTTCCCTGCCCAGGATCTTCCTCATAAGAGGCACCGGCCGGAACGGTAGGCGAGAGGTCAGTTGGCGAGAGAACAGGGTCTGACGTTCCGTCGGTCCCAGCGGGTACGGTGTAGTCAGGGATAAGAACCGGAGGGGCGGGCTCCTTGACCGACAACAATCCCATGTATACTCCGCAAGCAAAGAGAGTTAGGCAACACACCGTGACCCAAGCCATCCGCGCTACTCCTGCTTGCTCGGCTAAGGCCTTGCGTCTTGACCTGCGGCTGGCGATATCTTCTTGCTCCATGGAAAAAGAACACCTCCGGCTGTTATGATTGCCATAATTTGCCGGAGGTATGCACAGCAGCACTATGGTCGTTATCAGTCATATGTAAGCCCCGGTGTTAGGGAGGATGGAGCAAGGCGTCCAGCCGAGCCGTAGCCAATCAGTCGTCTACAGAAAACCAAGAAGAACCGAATCCTGTTAAGGCTAGAATAGGTCGGTGTCAGAAGCTGGTTCAGTCAACTTTATGGCTTTCCAGTGCCTTTTCCACCAGACCGATCATCGACTTACCAGCTCCAAGATCTACGTCCCTCAACCATCGCCTGAATCTGTCCGTGCATAAATGCACCGTCGTATTGCCACGTGTCAGATTGCTGAGTACCACCACGACATTCACATAGTCACCTGTTCTTGCAAACCACTTCGCCAACATCAGGGTGACAACGGTACCAGAAGGACAGTCAATCCGGTAATTGTCTACCAGGATCACGGGACGTTCTAATAGATCGTACTCCGGGTTTTTCCGGGCCCCCAAGGCTTCGATAATTGCTGAAGCTGCTTCTTCTGGAGAGAGTGTCACAACTAAGTCCTTGACCATGGCCCTTTGGTCCCTCCCTTCCATGGGCCCCTCATTGTTTGTTGGGTAGTATACTGTGCCGGCGTCCGCTTTACCTTCTTAGAGTGCGCGACTTCCACACCGCCACAGAAACCGACCTCTTTCCCTGGAAAACCAGTATAGTTCTCTGTTCTTGAGAGCCTATCTGGCAGGAACTTACGCGGCGCTGAATTGAGGGCGTATTACACAGTCATCCACGGCGATGATATCGACAACAGCTATTCCTCGAAGATCTGCGCGGTTGTGGCGCCCTGGTAGTAGTAGGAAAGGATTTCGGTATAGGTGCGTCCTTCTTTTGCCATGCCCATGGCGCCGTATTGACACATGCCGGCGCCGTGGCCGTAGCCTTTGACTTGAAATACTACCGAATCTCCTCTTGTTGACCAAGAGAGGTAAGTAGACTTCAGGCCTAAAGCCGTGCGGAACTCAAGCCCTCGCATAGTCTTCCCGTTAACCGAAACTTGTTTGATCCTTCCTGTAGGAGATACCGAAGTCACGGAAAACGCTTGCCCTCCCCTTATGGCCGACACCGGCACGCTGGCTCCCGCGTTGCCTAGAAGCGAAGACACTTCGGACGCTTTCATGGTCACCGTCTGAGGACGGTAGTAAGGAGAGTCCTGACAAAAACTACATTGGACGCTCTGGAGGTAAGGCACGTCACGCCCCCACACATCTTTCGCGGCTTCGGTCTGCCCCGCGCACGTGGAATGATATACAACGTCACAAGGAACGCCGTTGTAAGTGAGTATTATGCCTCGCGTTTCCTGGACCGCCCTCTCTATTTTGGGCCAGTTCAGCCAAAACGACATGGCGCCCCAGCGCTCTTTGAAGTAGCTCTCGGGGTTCCAGGCTTGATCTATGCGGTGGTCTGACGTTACATCCGCGTCGGGCCGGGATGGGTTTCCTCCCAGCACCCGCATTTTCCTGACGGCTACGGTCCTCGCCGCCACCGCTTGGGCTTTCAGGGCTTCAATACCGGCTGATACGGGCATTTCGGAGGCGACCACCCCTTTGATGTATGTCTCCAAGTCCATGGTAAGCACCTGACCGGTTGGAGCGTAGTAAACGTCTATGGTGAGAAGAGGGTCAGGGGCGCCTGACGGGGCACCGGTTCCAATATTCGACCCTCCAGATGAGGCATTGGGTATACCCAGCATAATGCCAAAGACGAATAGGAGCAGGTATATTACTCGTTTCAAGAGCGCCTACCTCCACCCAATAGCGCTTAGCGCCGTCAGTCTTGATCCCATGGCTGCCTATAGGTATTGGGTGAGGTGACCGGTTTATGACTACTTGGGGATGCCCGACTAGGTCCAAGTCTAGTCGGTAGCGTCCTTCAGGACGTGATGAGCCTATATGAGGCTGGGGATAAAGGGGATAAGCCGAACCGCCGGCTACGGTCTGGCTATGCCCCGGTGGAATCGGTCAGAAGCCTCGGTACTTACAACATCGGCGCCTAACCCGCGGAGTTTCTCGACAAAGTCGCAGTAGCCGCGTTCGATGTGCTCGGTGCCGATTACTTCTGTTTCGCCTTCGGCCGCGAGTCCCGCCAGGGAGAGGGCGGCGCCGGCCCTTAAGTCAGTGGCCTGGACCTGAGCGCCCGCCAGCCGGGGCACTCCTTCAATGACTGCGTTAGGTCCTTCGATCCGGATTCTCGCGCCCATCCTCCCGAGCTCTTCGGCGTGGGCAAAACGGTTCTCGAAAACAGTTTCAGAAATAATGCTAGTTCCGGCGGCAATGGTGCACAAGGCCATATAAGGCGCTTGAACATCAGTCGGGAAGCCGGGATACGGTTGGGTCTTTATGTTGGTCGGTTCCGGCCTTTGAAGCATCTCGATGTCAATTGATCGGGCGCCCTCAAATATGTAAGCGCCGCATTCTTTGATTTTGGCCAAGACTGAACGCAGGTGGGTCGGGATCACGTTTTCTATTGTAACCTTCCCTTTCGTCATGGCCGCGGCTATCGCGAAGGTTGCCGCCTCAATGCGATCTGGGATTATGCTGTACTCGACACCGTGCAATTCCTTTACGCCGGAGATCCTAATGCGGGTAGTGCCGCCTCCCTTAATGTCGGCCCCCATCGCGTTCAGGAAATTGGCCAGATCTACTACTTCAGGCTCTTGGGCCGCGTTCTCGATAACGGTTTCTCCATCGGCCAAAGCGGCCGCCATCATAATGTTTTCCGTGGCGCCAACAGACGGAATATCAAGGTAGATTTCCGCCCCCTTAAGCCGGTTGGCTTTGGCTATGATGAATCCGTGCTCCACAGAAACGGTGGCGCCCATCGCTTGAAAGCCTTTGAGGTGCAAGTCAACGGGCCTTTGACCTATAGCGCATCCGCCTGGAAGAGGCACTGCGGCGGTGCCGCATCTTGCCAGCAAAGGCCCCATGACCAAAAAGGAGGCACGCATCCTGCGGACCAAATCGTAGGGAGCTTCGGGCTGCAGCCGGCGCCCGGGAGACATTTTGGCGGAACGACCCGAGTAAACAGCGTTGACGCCGATGGCCCTCAAGACCGAAAGCATGGTCTCGACGTCCAATAGGAACGGCACATTCTTGATTTCCACCGAGTCATCGGTAAGGATAGCCCCGGCCATTATCGGAAGCGCCGCGTTTTTGGCTCCGTCACACCAAACCTTTCCTTTTAAGGGCTTGCCGCCTCGAATCAGGATGCTCATAGCCGTGCTCCTCCACCTGTTCTACGTTGTTAGTGTCCAGTCTTGAGAGGAGCCCTATGCCCGGAAATGGCGGTGTGTTTCAGGCAAAAAGACCAGCGGTAAAGGGCGGGTTATCTCGCCCTGACTATGTCTTTCACCTTCATAAGCCTAGACGCGGTGGAACGATCCACTTCCTCTAACCTCATTTCCACATCTTTGGCCGCCGCTTCCAACTCAGGTATAAGTACGTACTCAAGGGCATTGACTCTTCGTCTGGTTTTTTCTATCTCATCAGCCAAAAGGCCGATCTTGCGCTCTACTTCCGACAACTTCACCAAGATCGTGAGTATTCCCCGGAACTCGCGAAGAGCGTCATCCAAGTCCGAAGACGTTGACGCCAAACCGTAAGGCATTACGTCAGTATTTTGCTCATCTTCGCGCTCTCTAAGCTCCATTTCGGGCACGACTACGTTCATAATGTGCCGGTGCCTTACGGAAACTTCCTGGGGTCCGCCCGCGACCATCAAGGCCTCTTCCAAAACAGCAGGCGAAAGCCATGCCCTCGCTTGCGCGAAGCTTTTGTAGGCCTTGGCCAGCCTCGACTCGAGTTCCTCGCGCAGTCTTTGGTTCTCGTGAACTATGGCAAGAAACTCTTTCATTAACTGATCCCTTTTGTCTTTTAAAAGCTTATGGCCACGCGATGCCATCTTTATCCTGGCACGGAGCCGTGTCAGTTCCTGACGGGTAGCGTTCACCTTGATAGTCAATGGAAAGCCACCTCTCTAACCGGAAGCCTTGCTTTGAGCCCCCGGTTTGGGCAGGTACTTCTCAGCGTTTTGGTCTGAGACGCGTTTCAGTTCGCTTCTCGGGAGTAGCGCCATCAGCTCCCAGCCGATATCCAAAGTGGTCTCGATGCTTCTGTTCTCGTTCATACCTTGCCTCACAAACCTGTTTTCGAACTCGTCGGCAAACTTCAGGAACAAACGGTCTGTGTCGGTCAAGGCAGCCTCGCCAAGTACTACCGCAAGCTCTCTTGCTTCCCGACCCCTGTCATAGGCGTCGGACATCTGGTTTAGTACGTCCGAGTGGTCCTCTCTGGTCTTGCCTTTGCCGATGCCCTTGTCCTTAAGACGTGAGAGGGAGATGGAAATGTTCACGGGCGGGTAGATGCCTTTCTTATGCAGCTCTCGAGAAAGGATGATCTGGCCCTCGGTAATGTACCCCGTAAGGTCGGGAATCGGGTGCGTCTTGTCATCCTCGGGCATGGTCAAAATAGGGATCTGGGTGATAGACCCTTGCTTTCCCCGTATCCTTCCCGCGCGCTCGTACATCTGGGACAAGTCCGTATACATGTAGCCGGGATAGCCGCGGCGTCCCGGAACTTCTTTGCGGGCGGCGGAAACTTCGCGCAAGGCTTCGGCGTAGTTAGTCATGTCGGTCATGATAACCAGAACGTGCATTCCCTGCTCAAACGCCAGGTATTCGGCGACGGTCAAGGCCATGCGCGGGGTCGCTATTCTCTCAATAACAGGGTCGTTTGCCAGGTTTATGAACAGAACGCTGCGGTCAATAGCGCCTGTCCTGCGGAAGTCGGAGATAAAATAGTCGGCTTCCTCAAACGTAATACCCATGGCAGCAAACACTACGGCAAACGGTTCGTTTGACCCCAACACCGTAGCTTGCCTGGCGATTTGAGCCGCCATCTGGGCGTGGGGCAAACCCGATCCCGAAAAGATGGGGAGTTTTTGCCCCCTAACCAGCGGGTTCATGCAGTCGATGGCAGATATGCCCGTCTGAATGAACTCGGAAGGATAAGCCCTGGCGTAGGGGTTTATCGGGTTTCCGTTAATATCCAAACGCTTGTCGGGTATGAGTTTGGGCCCGCCGTCGATAGGCTTCCCGGCGCCGTCAAAAACCCGTCCAAGAATATCCGGGGACACGGGGATCTCCAAGACCTTCCCTAGAAAGCGCACCTTGGACGCCGTAACGTCAAGACCCGTTGTGCCCTCAAAAAGCTGCACAAGCGCTCTGCCTGTCGCGGCCTCCAGAACCCTGCCTCGCCGGACCTCACCGGTGTGAGTCTCAATCTCAACCAGCTCGTCGTAGTGAACTTCTCGCACCTGCTCCACTACTACGAGCGGACCCGATATCTGAGTAATGGTCGTATATTCCAGCGGCATCGCAATTCCTCCATCACATCTCAAAACTGTCAGGCGACAGGCGTAACCTCCGCATCGATGGCAGCTAGGATCTGGTCATACTCTGAAGGCCACTTGTCTTCCGGGGTGACCCTAGCCCTGGCGATCCTGTCCCGCACCGGGAGCGTTAACAGCTTTTCGAGCTTAACCCCTCTATCGAGTGCTTCTAAGCACTTCTCGTGGAGCGTCAAGATGACCTTGAGGATACCATACTGCTTCTTTTGAGAGCAGTAGGTGTCAACGTCGTGAAACGCGCTCTGGTACAGGAAGTCCTCTCGAAGGGACTTGGCCGTCTCAAGAAGCATCCGCTGTTTCGGCGACAAAGCGTCCAGTCCCACAAGGCGGACGATCTCGTTCAATTCCTGTTCTTGCTGGAGAATCGCCATTGCTTGGTCGCGCATCTCTGGGAAATCCTTCCCCGTGGCCTTTCTGAAGTACTCGTCCAACCGTTCGCTGTACAAAGAGTAGCTGGTCAACCAGTTGATGGCGGGGAAGTGTTTCCTAGCCGCTAGCCTGTCGTCTAGGCCCCAGAACACCTTGACGATTCGCAATGTGGCCTGGGTCACAGGTTCGGACAAGTCTCCGCCGGGGGGAGACACGGCGCCGATAGCGCTCAAGGCTCCCTCGCGGTCGTCACCGCCAAGCAGTTTGGCCTTTCCCGCACGCTCGTAGAAGCTGGCCAAGCGAGAACCCAAATACGCCGGGTAGCCTTCTTCGCCCGGCATCTCCTCGAGGCGTCCGGATATCTCGCGCAAGGCCTCCGCCCATCTCGAGGTGGAGTCGGCCATGAGAGCGACGTCATAACCCATATCGCGGTAGTACTCCGCGAGGGTGATGCCCGTATAAATAGAAGCTTCGCGAGCGGCAACCGGCATATTAGAAGTATTGGCTACCAGAATGGTGCGTTCCATCAAGGGACGACCGGTTTTCGGGTCTTTAAGTTCAGGGAACTCAAGCAACACGTCGGTCATCTCATTGCCGCGCTCGCCGCAACCGATGTACACGATGATGTCGGCATTAGCCCATTTCGCGAGCTGGTGCTGGATAACCGTCTTGCCGCTTCCGAACGGTCCCGGTACGCACGCGGTGCCGCCTTTCGCGATGGGGAAGAAAGCGTCTATGACCCTCTGCCCTGTAACCAATTGCTCTGACGGGGCCAGTTTCTCCTTGACCGGTCTAGGTTGCCTCACAGGCCACCTTTGGAGCATGGATAGTTGGCGGTCGTGCCCGTCGACCGTAAGGGTGCAGATCCCCTCGGTTACCGTAAAATCGCCTTCAGCAATATGGACGACTTGGGCCTCCGCGATGTCGGGAGGAACCATGACGCGATGCTCGACAACCGGCGTCTCCTGGACGACTCCGAGCACGTCCCCTGCCCTAACTGCATCCCCGACTTTGACTCTGGGAACAAAGTGCCACTTCTTCTCCCTATCCAGACCGGGCACTTCCAGTCCGCGCTCTATATAACTTCCGGCCATTTCTTGTATGACGTTTAGGGGCCTCTGGATCCCGTCAAAAATCGCGCCCATAAGCCCGGGTCCAAGCTCCACGCTCAGAGGGACTCCGGTGGAAACCACCTTTTCCCCTGGGCCAACGCCCGAAGTTTCCTCGTAGACTTGGATGGAAGCCGTGTCGCCCCTGAGTTCGATGATCTCGCCTATAACTCCCTTGTCACCGACCCGCACAACGTCATACATGCGGCAACCTGCCATGCCTGAAGCTACAACCAAGGGGCCGGATACTTTTTCGATCCGTCCTTCAATCTGGCCTACCGCCATGCCGCATCATTCCTCTCGCTTTACCAAAATGTTGACACCGACGGCCCGCTCTACTCGCTTGCGAAGAAGCTCCATGCCCATTCCGTGGGGAGTCTTAGAGTCCGGCAAAACGGTCACAACGGGCTGCGGGCTATCATAGAGGGGCGCCAGCTCGTTCTTAAGCAGAGCCGCGATATCCTCAGTAATCAGCAATATGGCGTAGTCGCCTTTCTTTACTTCTTCCAGAGCAAGCCTGGCCTCCTCGGCGCTGTCGGCCGCGAAGACAACGGCCCCGCTTGCCTTAAAACCAAGCACCGCGTCTCTTTGTCCAAGTACCGCGACCTTAGACATAGGGCTCACGCAACCTCTCCGATATCTCCCTGGCCGAAACTTGAGACAGCTTGCCCGAAAGTATAACCCTCAAGTTTCTGGTCTCTATCTCCCGTCCATAAACATAGCCGTAGGCCGGCTCAGGCCCCATGGGACTTAAGCGAGCCCTCTTAATCACGTTCATCAAGGCGTCGTCACAGGCCTTTTCCCACGAGGTCAATGAAGCTCTCTCCGCCGTGAGCTTAATCCCCTGAATTGCCAAAGACTCGAAGGGGGAGCTTTTGAACAGTTCTTTGAGAGCCTCGTCCCGCGAATAAGCCTCAGTTAGGTCTAACGCCGCGATAGTCCCGCCCGGGAGGAACACGGACGCCATTATCTTCGCGTCCAGCCCCTGCTTCCTTCCGCGCAAAGACATCCTGAGGTTTATAAGATCAACTTCGTGCTCCGCGTAAGTTATCAAAGAATCGTACCCGTGCCGTTTCATGACTCTGACAAACCAGGCATAATACGCCCGGTCTATCAGCGCGTCCATTCTGAGCGCCACGAGAGCGGGGCCATAGTCTCCGCCGTCATCCTGCTCAAATTCGGCGGTGGCTTCGTACGTCTCTCTTAAGACGCTCAACTCGTCGTCCTTCCTAGGACGTTTCTCTTCGCTCGCGGCCAGTCCCCCTTGAAGCCACAGCTTCAATTGGCCGGGATCGAAATTGCCAATCAGGGAGAAGGCTTCTTCCTGAACCGGCATGCCCATTCTCTGGTTCTTGGCTATCACTTTCAGATTGTGAAAATCATGTCTTCCTCGAAAAGCCGCGATAACCATGGGCTCCGGAGCCATGCGCGAGATCAGGTCGTACTCCGCGGCAAGGCTTTCTCTCAAAGCGTCGTCGTACGATTCGATTCCCCGCATCTTCGCGATGTAGGGTCCATAGGTCGTATCCCGCAGCGCGGCCAAGGCCGACTCAAGGCTGGCCGATGCCGCTAGTTGCTCCAACTCCGCTCTGGACAGGAATCGCTTCTCCAGAATCCGTATTCTACCTACCGCGCTGGCCCAACTGTATTCGTCCAAGATCTACCCACCTTCAAAGAAACCGCCCCGAAAGCCTGATCTATTCGCTGAACAGACAGCGCGCGACCTCTATCTCAAGTTCATCCAAAAGCCTCTGCATTATCGCCGGGAAAGTCAGGTTAAGCGACAGCCCGCCCTGCTTAACGATAAAACCGCCGCCGCGGACGGAATCGCCGTAGCTAACGCTCACGTCTTCCGGCTTGCCTTGTGCTTTAAGTTCGGACTTAAGCATATTGAGGAACTCGGGGCCCAACCGGGCCTCGTCCGCCGATCCGAGCATAACCTCTTCTCCGCCCGTCATGGCCTTTGCGATGGCTTTCGCGAGGAAACCCCTGTACTCGGCATCGGGCATCGAAGCTAGTTCCTTCAGCGCCTCCTCGAACACAGACGCCACTAAACGCTGTTTCTCCCGCAAGACGGCTTGACGACGTTCGGTTTCCGCCCTTGCCAGCGCAATTGCTTTATCACGGTTGATGACAGACAGAGCCTCATCCAACCGCTTGGCGGCCAGATTAGAAGCCTCCTCAGCGGCCTTGGCTATCCTGGCCTTGGCCTTTTCGTCCGCGTCACTGACTATCGCCTCGGCTTGGGCGGTAGCCTGTGCCTTTATCTTTGTGAGAATATCCTCCAAGGGCATTTCCCTGCCCCCTACACTCTGACAGCGAACATAATAAGAAGCACGGAAGCCAAGAGACCCAGAACGGCGTAAGTCTCGACCATCGCAGGCATAATCAAAGCTTTACCTGACTCTTCAGGGTGCTTGGCTACGATGTCCATGGCGGCCACAGACACTCTGGCCTGGTATAAGGCTGAAATCAAGCAAGAAAGGGCCGCGGGGAGGCACGCGAAGAAAAACTGCCACCCTTGCTCCAAGGTAAGGGACATTCCGCCAGAGAAAGCGCCCATCCTAAAAATCGCCAAGAAGCCGACGAGAAATCCGTAAATTCCCTGGGTTCCGGGGAGAGCCTGCAACAGAAGCAAACGGCCGAACTTGTCAGGGTCCTCGGAAGTAATGCCCGCCGCTTTTTCTCCCGCGATACCGACGGCGACGGAAGAACCTAGGCCAGCGACAAACACGGCCACGCCGGCTCCCATCAACGCCAAGGCGTTGCCGCCCAACGCCTCACCGAAAAACGCCCCGACCGCGCCAACAAGACCCGTCACAAGAACGCCCATCGCTATCCAAGCACCTGCTGAACCGCCAAACAAAACAATCCCTCCCAATCTTCAAAACCTAGTACTCTCGACTCGAACCGAAATGGCTGCTATTAGTTCACGGAAACGTTGTCGCTCACTCTCTTGAGAGGTCTGAAGGGCCTGCCACCCCCCTCGAAAAACTTGGTGAAGAACTCAACAAACTGGAGGCGGCCTGAGTGGATAAAGCTCCCCAGAACGTTGATAACCAGGTTGAAGACGTGGCCCCCCAAGAGAATCAAGGGCACGAAGACCCAGCCAACCACCGGCACCATGCTGACCACAAGTTCAGCGATCTTGTTGACCACTACACCGATGACCGCGCTGGCCAAGCCGAGAGCGAGAAGTCTGGAATAGGACATCGTGTCGGAGAAATAGCCCACGATGCTGTAGAGGCCGTACAGGCCCGAAAAAGGCTTCAGAAGGATGTTCTTCTGCCCGCGCGAGGCTGAATACACAACCATCAGAGCTCCCAAGTAGGTTACATAAAGGGGAACGGTGGAGTCCAAGACTCCGGCCATCTGGGCTATCACGCCCATTAGTCCGGGGATCAAGATCCCCCACGATCCTTGGGACAGGATGGCCTCTTTGACCTCACCCGCCCTGATCAAGGCGTACATCTTCACGAGGATACCCACCCAAATCTGGATGATCCCCAAGATGAAGGAGATTACGAGAAGGGTGAGAGGATCTCCGATAGGATCCAACACCGCTACGGACTTGGCAAACCGTTCGATGATCGTACCGCCGAAAAACACGGTGGGAAGGTCGGCAAACCAGCTCCCCATGAGAGCTCCCATGATGATGGTTGAAATGCCCGAGTACATGAGCAGTCGAACCAGCTTCTCCCCGCCTTCGCCGAGTTTCTGGGTCTTCAAAAAGACCCAACAAACAAGGGACAAGATAATCCCGTATACCGCGTCTCCCAAGCAAATGCCGAAGAAGACCCAGAAGAACGGCGCCAACACGGGCGTCGGGTCGATTTCGTTGTACTGGGGAAACCCAAATATGTTTGTTATGACCTCGAAGGGTCTTAGTAGCGGCGGGTTGTCTAGGTACACGGGCGGGTCGTCTTCCATGCCGGGCTCTTCATCGGCGATTACCATCTCAGTGAACTCGCTGAGGCCCTGCCGCAACTTGTCCATGTCTTTGGCCCTTACGAACCCTCTGATGACGAAAGTGTACTCGGTCCTTTGCAGCGAGTTGGTGACCTCTTTGAGGTTCTTCTGATCCTGATAGTAGTCCCAAAGCCCCAACACGGCCACAAGGTCCTCCGCCATGGCTTTATCCGATGCCAATATCCGCTCCTGCTCTTGCCTGACGGCTTCGCCCTCGGCGCGAAGAGCATCTATGACCGAAGCCACAGTGCCTGTTGAACGCGTTTGCCCCGCTGCCTGGCGGAGGTCAACAACGCTGCCGCCAATTGAGGACACAAACAGGCGGGCTTTGTCGACATCTTCCAAAGAAGCCACAAACCACAAACCCGTTCTGGAGGAGTTGGACCAGACTTTGACGCCGTGGACGGCCCCGTTCAACGACTCGCCGGACCTGGACTCCCACGCCAGAGTAGGAACCACCGCCAAGAAGTTTTCGGTGTAGACCGTTTTCCGTCCGAGGTCCTTGATGGGTATGTCTAGCTCAGCCCAAGCTGAAAGGGCTTCGATCGAGGACTCCAACCCCACGAGCTTTTGCCCCAACTCCTTAAGGCGTTCCTCGTTTTCCCTGATCTTCTCGAAAGTACGGTCGACATCGTACTCCCTAACGGCCTGCCAGAGGTCGTCTTGGGAAAGCTCGGGCTTCTTACCGGTGAACATGTCGATGAAGCCCTTCTTAACCGGGTTGTACTTCTGAAAATACGAGGCGACATACTGAAGCCTGGATATCTTCGATTGGATGTCAGGCGGGATTTCTTCCCTCTCTTGATGCCTCGACTCCTCTGTTTCTCTGACCTCCATCAGTTCAAGGTCTCGGAGTTTCTCCAGGACAGCGTCTTTCTTGTCCCTAGTTATGAAAATGGTCACCTTGCGCATTCTGGCGACAGCCACGACGGCGCTGCCCGACGACAATGTCGATAGCAGCTATCCTCCCTTCACATGGCCTCGGTAATTCTTTTGGTCACCAAGTTCACGGCCTCTTTGATTCTAGGAGCGGCCATCTGCCTCAGGTTTTCGATCTCGCGAAGAGCCTCTTCTTTGGCGGCCCTTTGGGCGTCCTCGGCTTCCCGACGCGCGGCATCCATGGCGGCATTGGCCTCTGCTTCCGCCTTATCCAAAGCCTCCGCCAACAGGCGTTTCGCTTCGACCTCCGCCTCCTCGGCCAGGGACTTAGCCTTAACCTTGGCAGTCTCGATTATGTCAGCGGCTTCCTTTTCAGCCTGCAATATAGCGTCAAGTTCCTTCTGTGCCAAGCCGCACCCTCCCATACAAAACAGCCTAACTGGGGTTATTCTCTACTGTTCCTAAGAACTCCTGCGGAGGTTCCGAAGCCAATCCGGCCCTGTAAAGCAGGGCTTGCACAATACGTGTTGATGCCATGCCGTCCCCAAAGGGATTGGATGCGCGCGACATGGCATCATACCTCGTCCTATTATCGAGCAAATCCAAAACTGTGTCCACTATCAGTTGCCTATCAGTTCCGACCAGTGCCAGTGTTCCGGCAGCTAGGGCTTCGGGCCTCTCGGTCTTTTCACGGCACAAGACTACCGGCACTCCGACCGAAGGAGCTTCCTCCTGAATGCCTCCTGAATCGCTGACTACTAGGTAAGAACGGCTTATGAGGTTCACATAGTCCGGATAGTCCAGCGGCTCAAACAGCACCGCGGACGGGATATCGCCTAGGTGACGACGGATGGGCTCACCGGCATTCGGGTTCTTGTGGACGGACACTAAGAGCCGGACGTCGGGACGGCGTTGGGCTATGGCCCTTAAGGCAAGGCCAATGTTCTCCATGCCTTCCCCGAAGTTCTCCCTCCGGTGGACCTCCACAACTATGTTGGTCTTCTCCCCGAAATCGAGCCGGTCCAAAGTTGGGTTCATAAAAGAATAGTCGCGTTTCACGGTCATTAGCAGCGTATCCACGGCGGTGTTGCCGGTGACGAAAATGCCGTCCGCGGGGATACCCTCTTTCAAGAGGTTGTCCCTGGACCGTGACGTCGGAGCGAAATGCACGTCTGAGATTGCGTCAGCGATCTTGCGCATCACTTCTTCAGGGAACGGGGCGTACTTATCTCCGGTCCTAAGGCCGGCTTCCACGTGTCCGACAGGGATCTTGAGATAGTAGGCGGCAAGCGCGGCGGAGCCTGTCGTAGCCGTGTCGCCGTGGATAAGCACGATGTCCGGACGTTCCGCCTGAAGCACGGGCGTAAGATGTTCCAATACCCGCCTGGTCGTCTCTGACAGGGTCTGGTTCTCCCGCATGATGTCGAGGTCATAGTCGCTCTTCAAATGGAAGTAGTTAAGCACTTGGTCCAGCATTTCCCTGTGCTGAGCCGTGACCAATACTTTCGACTCTACTAACTCTTCCTTCTGAAGGGCTTTGATCAGGGGCACCATCTTTGTGGCTTCGGGGCGGGTTCCGAAAACGGACATTACCTTGAGGCGCTTACGTGAGGGCAATTTCTCAACACCTTTCGCCTTGCTCGTATTCAGCTATCCATGGTGAGATTCGTGACCCTTGTGTTTTTTCTTCACTGATATGGTCAACAGGCCTGCCTTATATGCTACCGCCAGCAACCCTAGTATGGCCAAACCGGCGATGGGCCCTCCTTGCGTCACGGGGACGAAACTCGAGATCATTCCAAGGATTCCGAAGCCGATGCTAACGGCGTAAATGATGAGCACCGCCTGTCTTTGGCCCATTCCGAGCTCCAGGAGGCGGTGGTGAAGGTGGTCGTGGTCCTTTCTGGCAAACGAGGTACCGGCCAAGCTCCTCCGTATAACGGCAAAAGCCGCGTCTGATATAGGCACCATCAGCGTGAGAAGTGGGACCAGGATGGACATGAATACCGCGGACTTAGCCAGACCCTGGACCGACAACACCGCCAACGCCAGGCCTATATACATGGCTCCCGCGTCGCCCATAAAAATCGAGGCCGGGTGAAAGTTGAAAGGAAGGAAGCCAAACACGCTTCCGGCCAAAGCGGCCGCCGCCGTCGTTATCCCGCCCGCCCCGGCCTTAGCCGCGGCAAAGACCATGACCAGAGCGGTAATTCCGGTCACCCCCGCCGCGAGCCCGTCAAGCCCGTCGGAGAAATTCACCAGGTTTTCAAATGAAATGACCCACAAGAGCGTGAGTGGGATAGCAAAGGCTCCTAGGAGCCTTACCGCGCCGGTAAAGGGGTTTGTGACGAACGAAATACTCAGCCCCAGCCAGATGACAGCGCCGGCGGAAACGCACTGCCCCAGGAACTTCCACAACGGGGTAAGTTCATAAAGGTCATCTATCACGCCCACTGCCAAGATGATGAAGCCACCGATGATGACCGAGTTCAACGCGACGCTGTCGTTGGGCGGGAAGACCAGCATGGCTATTACTGACGCCAGATAAATGGCGACTCCGCCTAGGTAAGGAATGGGTTTACGGTGCACGCTGTGAACGTTGGGGTAACACATAGCCTTAGTCTTGCGGGCAAACCACCTTACAACGGGAGTAAGGATCAGGGATAGACCAAACGCGACCGCAAAGGCATAGACCGTAGCGTAAGATGTTCGCAACAAGTTGGGGTTCCCCCTCAAAGCGCTGCGTGCGCCGTTAAATTCCCTCTATCCGCGATTCTAACCGAGCATGTCCAACGGGTCAATCTACGGCCAAGGGCATATGCCTAACGAAACTTCTCCACCGACACCCCCGCGCCGCTCAGGAGTTCCCGGGAAAGCGGGTCCGGGTATTCCTCCCGGTAGACCACTCTCCTTATCCCGGCGTTAATGATCATCTTCGCGCACATACTGCAGGGTTCGGTGGTGGTGTAGATGCTCGCGCCCTCAATTACCGTGCCGTACCTCGCGGCCTGAACGATGGCGTTCTGCTCCGCGTGGAGGGCCCTGCACAGTTCCTGGCGCTCGCCTGAGGGAATGTGTAGCCGTTCCTTTATGCACCCAATCTCGGAACAATGAGGCAACCCGGTCGGAGCCCCGTTGTACCCGGTTGCGAGTATCCTCTTGTCCCTCACGATGACCGCGCCTATGTTCCTTCTAAGGCACGTCGAGCGCGTGGCGACCACATCCGCCACCTGCATAAAATACTCGTCCCATTCGGGCCGTTTATGACCGTTCATGTACTTTGACTCCTCCGGCTCGGTTTTGGTTTCCTGTAAAGTCCTTATTTTGACTGGTCTCTCAGCGTCTTGTCTTGTATCTCGGTCAGAGCGTAAACGGCCCTGTTGCCGCCGATAAGCTTGGGCCTTGTCCGAGCCATGGTCACATGGGCATGCCCCACCGCAATGTTCGGCAGCCTTACAGGCACGGCGACGGGGCGCAAGTGCATGCCGATGAACGTGTCTCCGATATCGATCCCAGCGTGAGCCTGTATAGACTCGACCACTACAGGGTCTTCAAGCCGCCTCAACGCGGTCGCCGCGGTGGCGCCGCCGGCATGAGGAACCGGGATCACCGACACTTCCGTTAGGTTGTACTTCTCCATGACTTCCCGTTTGACCACTAACGCGCGGTTTAGGTGCTCGCAGCACTGGACCGCCAAATAGACTCCGGTTCCTTGCAACGCTTCGTCTACGCCGTCCAGTATGGCGTTGGCTATGTCGCTGCTGCCCGCGGACCCGATCCGGTTGCCCTGAACTTCGCTGGTGGAACAACCCAAGACGAGGATTTGGCCGGGCCGCAAACGCGCGGCCTTAAGAAGCCCGGAGACCGCCTCTCTGGCTTGACTTTTCAAGACCGAAAGGTCAAGGGGTTCTGAAGAACTGTGCAAGGATCTCCCCTCCCGATCTAGGAACGTTTCCCAAACTCCGACTCAATGTCGGCTATCTTTTGAACGCGTATGGAATGCCTTCCCCCGGCGAATTTACCTGAGAGAAACGCCGAGACTATATCAGCGGCGAGGCCGGGGCCCACCACCCGGGCGCCGATGCACAAGACATTGGCGTCATTGTGTTCCCTGCCCATGCGCGCCGAAAATGGGTCAGAGCAAACGACTGCCCGGATTCCGGGGAATTTGTTCGCGGAGATCGCCATGCCCAGCCCTGTGCCGCACACAAGGATGCCCAGTTCCGCTTCCTTGGCCCGGACCGCCTCGCAGACTTTTCGGGCGAAGTCCGGATAGTGGACCGACTGTTCGCTGTCTGTGCCCATGTCGAGCACGTCGTTGGCCTCCGAGAGCCACTCGCGCAGTTCTTCCTTGAGAGCGTAGCCGGCGTGATCACTGCCAATCGCTATCTTCAATGTGTCCCCTCCTAATCCCTGCCAGCATTGAGGCCAGCCCGGTAAGCCCGCGCTTCAGGAAAAGCGCCGTTTGCCTATAGACCGCCTGCCCCATACCGATGGGGTCGTCCACGTCACCATTGACGACTCCGGGAACAAGTTCGGATAAAGTATATATCTTCTTCGCGAATAGCGGGAAGCGAGCAAGCAACGCGCTTTTGTGGGACCTCGCCATAGCTATTACCAAGTCCGCGTTCTCCATGTCCGGGACGAGGACCCCGCGGGAGCGGTGAGATGACAGGTCAAGCCCGAATTCCCTTACGGCCGTCACAGCTTCGCCGGTAGCGGGCAAGCCAGGCGCCGCCGACGTCCCCGCGGAAGCGACGGTGACCGGGTAAGGCGCCCCGACCGCTTCCCAAGCCCGCTTGAAAACAACTTCCGCCATTGGGCTCCTGCACGTGTTTCCTGTGCAGACCATGAGGATGCTTAACTTCGGTGAAGAAAGCGTCTTCCCGCCGCTGGCCCGGTCCAGCCGGTTTTGAACGGCAAGCCCCAAGCCGTGTTCCGGGAACGACTCTGCCAGGATAACGGAAGCGCCGGCGGAATCAGAGTACCTCAAGCTCGTAAAGAGGCGCGACGCAACGGGCGCCAGGTCTTCCCTGGGCCCCAACTCGATGACGACCAAGGATTGGCCGAAAGCTTCCTTAAGCCGCTCATACCTCGGCAAGTTGTCGGTGGACGCCAAAAGCGCCACCTTGTGCCCGGAAGCTATGGCGGAAACCGCGCCTGCGATGATCGAGTTGGCCTGCTCCTCAGGAGCGCCCGAGGCCAAGAACACCTGGCCTTTGGGCGCGTAGTGTCTGTACTTCATTCCCGGAGAGGGCGCGGGCCCCTCCCCTTGGAAGTGAAAAACTTCCAGAGGTCCAAGAACGCCGGACAACTCCTCCGCGGACAGCCCGCCGGGCCTCAGTATTCTGGGCGAGGGAGTGGAGAGGTCTACGACGGTCGACTCCACCCCGATCTCCGCTTGTCCGCCGTCAATAATGAAGTCCACTTTGCCGTACAGGTCCGCGATGACGGCTTCCGCTGTCGTGGGGCTTGGACGCCCGGAAATGTTGGCTGAAGGTGCCGCTACGGGAACTCCCGCCAAGTCCAAGAGCCTGTGGGCTACGGGGTGGTCCGGCATCCGAATACCTACACTGGGAAGGCCTGCCGTAACGTGTTCCGGGACGAGGCCTGACTTCGGGAAAAGGATGGTAAGCGGTCCCGGCCAGAAGTTTCGCATGAGGAGACGGGCGCTCTCGCTTATCTCCAGAACAAGCGGGGGCACCGCTTCAAGGCGGGATACGTGAACGATCAACGGGTTGTCTTGAGGGCGGCCCTTGGCTTGGAACACCCGTTCCACGGCGTCGGGCATGAGTGCGTTGGCTCCCAATCCGTAAACGGTCTCAGTGGGGAAAGCCACGAGCTTTCCTTCCCTCAACGCCTCCGCGCAAGGCATAAGAAGACTGTCGTCAGGGTGAAGCGGATCAACCTTTACGATCCTCGTCTCCACTTATTTACCCCCTTTGAACCCCAGGGCCACTCTATTTAGGCCTGCCAAGTCAGGCACGATCTTCGGGTCTTGCCAGCCCGAACCCTGCAAGAGATCCAGGACCTCCCCTGCCTGCCCATCGTCTATCTCAAGAATGAGCATACCACCCGGGCGGACAAAAGGGCCGGCTTCTCGGATGAGCCGCGCAATGTGAAGAAGCCCCCCAGGGCCGCCGTCCAGCGCCAGCGCGGGCTCATGGCGAACTTCCGCGGGCAAGCCGTCCATGTCGTGAGACGGGATATAGGGGAGGTTGGAAGCGATCACGTCCAGGTCGCGGATTTCCGCTGAGCGCAGCGGGGCCAGTAGGTCGCCGCGCAAGAACAGCAGTCGTTCGGGTGTTTCGCCGTTCGGGCCGGAGGTCTCCGCCTGCAATCCCAGGGCATCGGCGTTCGATCTCGCCACCCGCAGCGCGTCTTCAGATACATCGGTCAAGATCACTCTCGCGGAGGGGCAGAACTTGGCGAGCGACAGCCCGATCGCTCCGGAACCGCATCCTATGTCGGCGACTGTAAACCTTTTAGACGGCTCCTCGCGCCCTTGGGAAAAGGGCTCACCCTCTCCTTGGGTCTCAAGAAACCTGAGGACTTCCTCAACCAGGATTTCCGTCTCCGGCCTGGGGATCAGGACGCGTTTGTCCACGGCAAACTTGAGTCCCATAAACTCCGTAATTCCGCGCAAGTAAGCTACCGGTTCCCCGTTCCGCCGTCGTGCCAGTAAGTTCATGTATTCCCGAGCGCGCCCGGAATCAAGGGGATCGGCCGGACGCAAGTAAAGGTATTCAGGGGGAGTACCGAGCACGTGGGCAAGCAGCAGGCAAGCGTCCCTGGCGGCATCCTGAGATGCCCCAGAGAGGAAGGTTCTCCCCCACGCCATGGCTTCGCCGACAGTCTTCCACGGTTCTCCGTTCATTGAGCCTGTTCGAGCTTGAGTTTCTCGTCTTCCGCCGCGAGCGCGTCTATGATCTCGTCGAGGTCTCCGTCAAGGACTTCGGTCAGCCTGTGGCTTGTGAAGCCGATCCGGTGGTCGGTGACCCGGTTCTGGGGGAAGTTGTATGTCCGTATCTTCTCGGCGCGATCGCCGCTGCCGACTTGAGACCGCCTGTTGTTTGTGAGTTCCCGGTTCCGCTCCTCTTCCGCCATCGCCTCTAGACGGGAACGCAAGATTCGCATAGCTCGCTCACGGTTCTGAAGCTGGGACCGTTCATCTTGGCACGTTACAACAGTACCGGTAGGCAGGTGAGTAATCCGGACAGCCGAATAGGTGGTGTTTACGCCCTGACCGCCCTTCCCCGAAGAACAGTACGTGTCTATCCTCAGGTCTTCAGGATTGATCTCAACAGAGATTTCGTCGCCCGCTTCGGGAAGCACGGCCACGGTGGCGGTAGACGTATGGATCCGCCCGCCGGCCTCTGTCACGGGAATCCGCTGGACCCTGTGAACGCCGCCCTCGTACTTGAGGCGGCTGTAGACATCCGTCCCTTCTATGGCGAACACCACTTCCTTGAAGCCGCCCAAATCCGTTGGGTTGGAGCTCAGGATTTCCGTCTTCCACCCGCGCTCTTCAGCGTACCGGCCGTACATCCTAAAGAGTTCCCCGGCGAAAAGAGCTGCTTCTTCTCCTCCTGTGCCTGCCCGGATCTCCATAATCACGTCCTTCTCGTCGTTAGGATCCCTGGGGATCAGGGCCCGGCGAAGGTCCAGCTCCAGCGTTTCACGTTCGCCGACCAGCGCGTTGAGGTCCTCTTCAGCCATGGCCACGAGGTCCGGGTCGGTCTCGGTCCTAAGGATCTCTTTGTTGCCCTCGATATCCGAAAGCACCTTCTTGTAACGGGCATACTTGGATACGACCGCCTCCAGCCTTCCCCTCTCTTTGGCCAGGTCCTTGTACTTCTTTGGGTTGGAAAACACCTCGGGGTCCTCGAGAGAGGCGCTAAGCGCCTCAAAGCGTTCAGCCAAGGAATCCAATTTGCTTAAGAGCCCGCCTGCGTCGTGCCCTTCTATCATCACGAAACACCTCTCTCCGCCTCAATCAACAGCGCCAGGCTATTGGCGGCCACTTCCAGCTGGGAAGCGTCCGGAGTTCGGGTGGTAAGCTTTTGAAGCCCAATTCCCGGCGCCCTAATAATCTCCCATATGATGCCCTCGTGACCCGCCGAGGCCTTGAGCGCCTCGTATGACAGACCGGCTACCAGCGGCATGAGCAGCAGCCTGACTATGATCCTGTCTATCACGTTAGGCGGCGACACGAAAATGAAGACAAACCACGAACACAGGGCGACCAGGAACAGGAAACTGGTCCCACAGCGCGGGTGGAGCCGGGAGTACCCGGCCGCCTTACTTGCCAGAAGCGACACGGCGGCTTCCCTATTCCAGTTTTCCCGGGACACTTCCGGGTCCCCATGGTGGTTCTCCCAAGCCCAGATGACCTGGTGCTCGGCGCCGTGGTACTGAAGCACTCTCTGTATGTCCTTCATGCGGGATACCGCCGAAATGTACCCCACCAACAGCGTTATACGAAGCATAAGTTCAACCAGACTGGTGTACACCCTTCCCGAAAGCCTTAGGGCGTTTAGGATGAAGGGAGCTGCGTATGCGGGAAGGGCTACGAATAGGCCGACCGCTATCAGCCCGCCCGCGGCCACCGCTATGTTCACCGATGCCTTGCTGGGCGCTTCCTGCTCGGGCATGGATATCTCAGCGGACTTTACGAGCATCTCGATTCCGAGGGAAAGGGAGTCTATAAAGGAAAGGGCCCCCCTCACTATGGGCCACCGGAAGACCCCGCCTCTTTGGGAGGGCATTTCGGCTTTTTTCACCAAAGTGACGATTTCACCGTCAGGGGCGCGTACCGACATAGCGGCGAACCTGGGTCCGCGCATGACAACTCCCTCAATGACCGCTTGACCTCCGTACGATGGGGCGCGTTCAGCCATTTGAAGCCCTCCTTTCAGTTATTCTACTATGAACCGTAAACACAAGGTCTTGTGGCAAGAAAGAAGCCTCCAAAGTACAAAGACGCCCAAACAAAGCAAAAAGGCAGAAACCCATACAGCGATTTCTGCCTTAGAAGTTAAGCGGCTAGCGATTGCCTGACTCTTTGGCCTCCTGCTCGCCCTGGATGTAACCGTACTTCTGGCGGAACCTCTCTACACGCCCGCCGCTATCCACGATCTTCTGAACGCCGGTGAAGAACGGGTGGCACTTGGCGCAGATTTCCACCCTGATGTTTTTCTTGGTGGAGCCAACATGATACACCGCGCCGCAAGCGCAGGTGATTGTCGTTTTCCCGTACTCCGGATGTATCTTCTCCTTCAACTACATCACCCCAGGTCATGGCTAGACAAACAGTATAAGGCACCCAAACAGAGAAAGTATAGCACGGCTAATGGAGTAGGGCAACCTTCCTCCCTTTCGGGCGGCTCTCGGAGCCCCAAAGACCTACCTCATCATAGAAAGCCGGCGCTTGACCAAGGGTATCGCTTCCTTGTTGTTCCTGGTCTGGTTAAGGAGTTCGATGAGGCCCTCCAAGACCTTGTCAGGTTCCAAGTCATTGGTCATCTTGTGGAACAGCCACATGGCATCAAGTTCATCTTTGGTCAAGAGAAGCTCTTCTTTCCGAGTGCCGGAACGCTTTATGTCTATGGCAGGGAAAATGCGGCGCTCGGACAGCTTCCGGTCTAGATGGATCTCGGCGTTGCCGGTACCTTTGAACTCCTCGTAGATGACATCGTCCATCCGGCTGCCGGTATCTATCAGGCTAGTGGCGACGATTGTAAGGCTTCCGCCCTCTTCGATGTTTCTGGCGGCTCCGAAGAACCTCTTGGGCTTATGGAACGCCGCCGGGTCCATACCGCCTGAGAGGGTCCTTCCGGAACTCGGCTCGATAAGGTTGTAGGCCCGCGTCATCCTGGTAATGCTGTCTAGGAGCACGACCACATCGCGCCTGTTTTCAACCAGTCTCTTGGCTCTTTCAAGGGCCATTTCGCTTACCCGGGCATGGTTCTCGGGCGGCTCATCGAACGTGGACGCAATCACTTCTCCCTTGACCGACCTCTGCATATCGGTAACTTCCTCGGGACGTTCGTCTATGAGGAGCACCATGAGGTACGTGTCCGGATGGTTTTCGGTAATGGCGTTGGCGATCCTCTTAAGCAAAACCGTTTTCCCTGCTTTCGGAGGCGACACGATAAGAGCGCGCTGCCCCTTGCCGATAGGAGCGACCAAATCCAGAAGCCTTCCTGAAAGCTCCGATTTGGTCGTTTCCAACTGGAACCTCTCGTTCGGGAAGATCGGGGTAAGCCCTTCAAAGTTCGGGCGCAAACGGGCCGTCTCGGGATCTTCACCGTTAATGGCCTCAATTCTGAGAAGGCCGTAATAGCGCTCAGTATCTTTAGGAGGACGAACCTGTCCGGATACCAAGTCGCCTGTTCTGAGGTCAAACTTCCGGATCTGGGAGGGCGAGATGTAAATATCGTCCTTGCTGGGGAAGTAGAACGCGGGCCTCAAAAACCCGTACCCCTCAGGAAGGATCTCCAAAAGCCCTTCGGCGAAGATCAACCCTCCGGCCTGAGTCCTGGCCTTTAGAATCTCGAACACCAACTCCTTCTTGCGAAGCGACGAGTACCCAGCTATCCCCAACTCACGCGCGGTACGCTGGAGTTCCACAAGGGTCATGTTGCCCAGTTCCTTCATGCTGGGGCCCGAGTCCGGACGGGACCTGGACGGCCGGACGGAACGGGAGTACTGGTCCGGCCTTTGCCCGGCTTCCCTTTCGATTTCGGCCTCATGAATTCTAGGGTCAGTTACCGGCGCTTCAGGACGGTAATCGGCCTTTGCCTCTCTGAACGGCCGTTCTTCGGAAGCCGGCCTTGGTTGAACCGCGACCGGAGCTTCCGCCCTGGGTTGCGCCGTCACCCGGGTAAAGCGTGAACTGGGAATGCTGGCAGTGGGGACCCCGTTGACGGTCGCCGGCTGCGAATAGGTCGGCCGCGACGTCCACGTCTCCTTGACTTCCACGGCAGGCGGAGTAATGACATATCTAGGTTGAGTTGCTGCCGGTTCCTTGTCTGCCTGCTGCGGCTGCGCGGGTTCATGCGGTTGCGCTGTACCCCTTCTGGCGACTCCTTCCTCCTTGACAGCTGCTTCTTTGGGCTGTTCTTTGGCAGGTTCCGCTTTCGCGGGCTCCTCGACCGCTACCGGTTCCACCGGAGGCGGCAACGGTTCAGCCCATTCCGGGACACCAGGTTCCGCGGCAACAGGTTCCATAGCCACCTGTTCGACAGCCGGTTCCGCGGAAATCGCCGCAGGTCGTCCGGCCTCTGGTACTTCAAGCCCTTCCGCGGGCTCTGCGTAAGAAGGCGGCTCAGTAGCTTTGGCTGGAGGTTCCTTAGGCGGTTCTGACACTTCTTGAGCGGGAGCTGCTTTTTTCCTTACAGTGCGGCGAGGCTTCTTGGTTGCCGCAGGCTCTCCCACCGGAGGTTCGACAGCGGGTACGTCTTTCGCCTGACTTGGCTCGGGCATAGCCCCCGGCGAGGTTGGCTCTTCGGGGCCTTCCGCCCGGGTCGGGGGCGCCTCGTCTACTGTTTTCTCCTTCCTTGTCCTCGTTCTTCGCTGCCTAGGCTTCTCCGCCGGCTCACCGCCAGGCTCCGCGTCAGCGGGAAGGAGCTCCTTTGAGTCATCTACCTGCATGATGGTCACATCTCCTTGATGTCACACTACACCCGTCGCCTGGTCGTCACCGGTAACAAGTCTGGGGTGGCAGTGAGAATATCTCTGTAACGGCTAAAAGCCGCAACGGTACTGTCACGATGAAAGGTTCGCGAAAAGGTTTTAATGTCGAAATTCTGGAAGGTTGGCAAGTGAAGGCTCGGTGTTCCACTCCTACTCGAAACTATCATACGCGTACTACACAGTCAAGATTCTAGGGAACCCGGTGTGACTACTTGCCCAGTTCCTTCTGTACTTTTGCCCAGTCATCCTTGAACCTCTTGATTCCCGCGTCGGTCAACGGATGGTTCAGCATGGCTTCGAGCACTTTAAACGGCACTGTGGCGATATGGGCGGAGACTTTCGCCGCTTGCAGAACATGCATCGGATGCCTCACGGAAGCCGCGATGACTTTCGTGTTGAGCCCGTAGTTCTCAATTACGGTAACCAGATCGGCCACCAATTCCATGCCGTCGGTGCTGATGTCATCCAACCGGCCGATGAATGGGCTTACGTATGTAGCTCCCGCCAGCGCGGCCATGAGTCCCTGGGTAGCGGAGAATACGAGGGTAACGTTAGTCTTAATGCCCTCTTTCGTCAAGACCTTGACCGCTTTAAGCCCTTCCCGGGTCATGGGTATCTTGATCACTATGTTGTCGGCTATCTTGGCGAGGTCAAGAGCCTCCGGAATCATATCCTCCGCGGTATCCGACAGGACTTCGGCTGAAATGGGGCCGTCCACGATCTCTGAAATCTCTTTCACCACCGTCTTGAAATCCCGCTTTTCTTTGGCGATGAGGCTGGGATTGGTGGTTACTCCCGAGATCACTCCCCAACTGGCCGCTTCCCGGATCTCATCGATGTTTGCGGTGTCTATGAACAGCTGCATCTAGTTCAGTTCTCCTTTCTTCTAAGCCCAAGTATCTTTCGGGCGTCATCCGGCTTCGCTACGGGCCTGCCCAGTTCCGTGGCCAAGCGAACAATACGGGCCACTAATTGAGCGTTGGATTTCGCGAGGATACCCCTAGAGTAGTAAATGTTGTCCTCAAAGCCTACCCTCACGTGGCCACCTAATACCACTGCCATCGCGGCTAAGGGCAGCTCATGTCTGCCGATGCCCGCGACCGTCCACGTAGACCCTTCGGGAATAAGGCTCATAAGGTGCATCAGGTTCCTGGGGTCTCCGGATATCCCTCCCGGCACTCCCATAACAAAATCGAAGTGTCCGGGCAAGGTTATTAGTCCCTTCTGGGCCAGTCGCCGGGCGTTCTCGATCATCCCCGCGTCGAAAATCTCAAACTCGGGCAAGACGCCGTTTTCTTTGATTGCCGCCGCGAAGAATTCCATATCGCCTCTGGAGTTTGTGAAGATGCCGTCGCCGAAGTTGACTGTCCCACAAGTAAGTGTTGCCATATCTGGCTTAAGCGATACAGGGGCTACCCTTTCAGCCGCTGACATCCCGACAGCTCCGCCGGTGGACACCTGGATAATCATATCACCGCCGGTCTTCTCTTTCACCCGCTCGATGATCTCCCGGTACACTTTGGGGTCCTGGGTCGCCGTACCGTGCTCGTCCCGCCCGTGGATATGGGCAATCGAAGCCCCTTCTCGCCATGCGAGATAGCATTCTTCGGCGATTTCCTCAGGGGTATACGGGACGTTTGGGTTGTCGGCCCTGGTTACTTCCGCCCCGACAGGGGCAACGGTTATTATGAGGGGGTCCACAGAAGCATCTCTCCTGCAAGATATGAGGTACGCGCTTGGGTCTGGAAATAGTTCAACTTCGGCGCGCGGCTTTCCTGCTTGTCGGCGATGCGCTTCTTGACTTTGCCCCTCTGCAACCTTATGCTAAACCTAGAGGTGAACCACGTGGAAGACATATATGGTGTGGAACAGGCAAGGCGCGCCTTGGGCGAACTCGTGAGCGACGTCAGCAGAAACAGGAAAGCTGTAGTAATCACGAGGCGCACGCGCGAGAAGGCCGTGTTGGTGGGGTACGAGGAGTACCGGCGCCTTGTGATGATCGCAACCGATACCGCCAGGAATCAGGTGCTTGAGTCGCTTGATCGGATACACAGATCAGTTTGTGATGCGAAACTACCCGACTCTGAGGTTGAAAAAGCGATCCGAGAGACGAGAGCCCGATGAGAGTCGTGCTTGACACCAACTGTCTCGTGTCGGCGATAGGTTGGGGAGGATCGCCGTACAAGGTGCTTAGGGCTTGCCTGAACAATCAACTTGAGCTGTATACCAGCCCAGCACTCCTAGACGAGCTAACAAGGGTCCTGTCTCGACCTAGACTTGCCGTCGTGGCCTCGCATCCTGACTTGCCGGTGGTGCTGGCCTGGCTTCACGATTCTGCTCGTGTAGTGTTTCCGCAGGTCAAAGTTGACATCGTCAAGGAGGATCTAGACGACAACCGCGTGATAGAGTGTGCCCTAGCTGCGCAGGCATCCGCAGTCATCACCGGCGACGATCACCTCCTTGCCTTAGGCAACTACCAAGGTATTGTCTTCTGCAGCCCTCGAGAGGCATGTGACAGGTGGGGACTCGGCTAGCCTCTCGGTTTCGGCGCCACCACGGTGCCGTGTGCCCTGGCTACGAGCAAGGGCTCTGGGAGGACCCTGGCGGCAGTCGGCCCTGACTCAGGATCAGCCTCGATTACTTTATAAGCCTCCATCGCGACCCTGCGGGAGCGATTGCCGACCTTGACAATTCTGCCGACGACCTCTAGGTAATCCCCCGCCCGCACAGGCTGTTTGAACTCGACCAGGTCGTAAGCTGCCATGAGTCCTTCGTCTCTGTCATATCGAATGCTAAGTTCTGTAGCCACATCGCCAAAGTACTCCATGACTTTGGCTCCGGCCACAATTCCGCCTCCGTAGTGAACGTCGCTTTGAGACACACGGACCCGTATCATGGCTGTCGGCAACTCTCGTGCCGCGCCGGCCGCGTCGCCCCGCTTGATGGGTACGTCGTTGGGGCCGGATTGCATGAACTTGTCAGACATCCTTGCTCACTCCGTATGTAGATCTTCTAGAAACTCAGGTCGAGCAACGCGGGCACCGGCCGCCCATACCGGGCGCCGGGAACCCGCTCAAACGATGCCGTCACTCTCCTTGAACCCAGTCCCCTGTAGCGAGCTTCGTTCTAAGGAGTTCGATTCCCTTTTCCATTACCGCGTCGGGCGCGTCCTTTGCCTTTTGGACGCATGATGAGCCAAGAAGGCGCATGTGCTCCTCAGTGACGGTTCCGTTGTACTGAAGCCGCGCGTCTTTTGCGAAGGCCGACATAGCTCTGTCGGTGCGGCCGCCGAAGATCCCGTCAAGCTCTCCAACGTTGTAGCCGAGGAAAGAGAGGCACTCTTGAACCGCGAGGACATCGAGGCCAATTAGGCCTTTCCGCAGCGGCCGTTTGTAAGTGGGCGGTGCGGGAATCTCTACCGCCTCCTGCCTTACTTCATAGTCGGGCTTGAGTCCCTTACCGTTAAGGCCGTAACCCGATGGGGTGAAGAACTCGGCTATCGTGAACTTGACGCCGCCGAAATCGTTGGGGATCTCAATCAAACTCTGCACGCAGCCTTTTCCGAAGGTGGTCTCACCGACCAGCACGCCTACCCCCCGGTCTCGGATAGCCCCCGCGAGGATCTCGGATGCGCTGGCCGAACCGCCGTTTACCAGCACCACTACAGGCACAGGCACTATGTCGTTGGGGTTCTCAATGGGCTCCTTAAGCTCTTGTCTTCGAAGCTCGACCACAGGCCCCTTGGGAACCATTTCGTTGGCAATGGCCAAACAGGAGTCGAGGAGCCCGCCGGGATTGTTCCTGAGGTCGAGCACGATGCCCTTCAACGAGCCGTTATCCCGTAGCCCCTTTATCACTATAGGCAGGTTGAGCCCTACGTTCTCTGTAAAGCTGGTGATGGAGATGAGCCACATCCCGTCTCCCAAGTCCTTTACGTCCATGGTAGGCGGGGTGATCCAAGCCCGTGTGAAGGTAAAGGTCAAAGTCTCGCCGGTAGACGGCCTAAAGAAGGTTGCCTCCACCGTGGTGCCAGGGTCGCCCCGTAGGAGCACAGCAGCGTCTTTCGGCAGTTTTCCGACCATGCTTGAATCGCCGACGGACAGGAGCACATCGCCGGCTCTGAGCCCGACGGTCTCAGCCGGGCTGCCGGGGAATGTGTTTATGACGGTGATCCTCGCGTCCACAAGGTCCAAGGTGACGCCCAGCCCACCGTACTCACCCTCAAGATCGGCCTCCCAGCTTTCCAGTTCTTCAACTGTGAAGTGTTGAGAGTACCTATCGTTGAGAGCATCGACCATGCCCCGTATTGCGCCTTCATACAGCTGATGAAAGGTGAGTTCCTCAGTATGGTATTCCATTAAGAGACTCTGGACCTCGAGAAAGGTTCTAAGTAACTCAGCTTCTTCTTTGCTTAGAGTAATGGTCTCTGTCTCGGGTGCCGCTTGTCCCGGTGTTGAGCCCTGAGTTGAGGACGAAGTTGTAGCAGGAGGTACTACGCCTTCGGCGAGCATGGCTCCCGGAGGCACAAGCGCCGCGCAGGTCACCAGCAGAACGGCAAGGATCACTTTGACAGCGTTAAGGCGTTTGGGGCTTGTACAAGATCTCATAGCGGTAATCTCCTATCCGGATTTGTCCATAGAAACTTGAGTTTACGGGACCGTCACACGCGCCGGGTAGAGGTCCGGATGCTCGGCGACCAGCTCTATTCCGTGGACGTCTGACCTGTTCAGGATAATCGTGGCCCGGCCTTGCCTGAGCTGGTACCAGACGCCGTCCACGCTGACCATGGCGTCCAGAGGCCGGAACGTGACGGGATGATACGCGCTTATAGTCACCATCGTCCGGTTGCCGAAAGAGCTCCCTCCTCCCAAGAACACTATGGGTCTCGGCGATTCGCTGACAACGGTCAGGGGCATCACTGCTTTAAGAGTAGCGGTCCCCTCGTCCCAGATGGTCAGGTACACCGTCCTCTTCTCCGGCTGAGTTGTTGTCTTGCCTGGGACCTCCACCGTCAGGCTGACCTCTGATGCCTGTGGCCAGTTGAAGGGGTTTGACCCGGTCTCCTTCTCTCTGACCCGGTAGCCCGCCGCGGTTCGCGACACTATCTGGGTCCATGTAAAGGTCGTCTGTCCGCCCTGCTGGTTCCTGGCTTCCACATAGGCGATGTACTGACCCGGAGCGGGGTCCTGCAAGGCAACATATCGATCGAGCGAGTCTCCCAAACTCGCCGAAGAGGCCACCTCGGTCCAGCGGCCGGCAGCTTTATCGTAGTAGTACAAGAAAATGTCCATCTTGGTACTGGGGTCCGAGGGGTTTGTGGCGCTCAGATATATGAAGCGGGTGCCTTCGGTAACACCCGAGATGTTCTTGGTCAGAGACGTAGATACGGGCGCTATCAGCCGCTCGCGGATTACCTCTCCGTTCTGGCCCGGCTCGATGACCGTAGCGACACCCGAGAAGGCCGCGCCTGGGTTCCTTAGCGTCACTGGCCCTACCGCGTTACCTCCCGCTAAGGTTGCCACGAGCTGACGGGTTTGGCTTACGGGAGCTATGCCCTGCCTCCTAAGCGTCAAGCGGAAGGCCGCTTCTGTCGCGTCGTACGCCGTCGAAAACGGGTCGGATACAACGACCACCTCCCATACGCCCGCGGACGGTCTGGTCAAATACACCTCGTCTCTGTAGACGTCCTCTCCCGCGCCGACCCACGGACCCTCGTAAACCAGCCAGCCCTGCGGATCGTACACGTAGAGTCTCTCACGGCCCCTTGGGTGCCCGTCGCCGGCCCGCGGCACTTCCAAGACTACCGAGAGCCCTCCGAGACCGGGCTCAACCAGAACATACTCGCGTTGGTAGTCCCCTACGTCCATGACGTTCTGTAGGCCTATCGCACCCGCGGACCCTAGTTGGCGCGGTTTTATGACGGTGACAAGGTAAGCCAAGTCGGTACCTGAAGTGCCGCTGTCGTCACCCTTGATGTAGCCCGACGTAAGCCCTACAGGGAAGTCCGGCTCGATCCGCAACTGCGTTTCCCTCTGCTCAACCGCCGGAATGGAAATGTAGGAGCTATCCGCGCGAATCCAAGACGGTAGAGTAAGGTTTAGCGACACAGCAAACGGGTTGAAGCTGTCTATCCCCAATGACAAGGATCCAGGAATCCGGTTGCGGTCGAAAAAGCCTCCCACCTGATACTTGTCGCCCCACCTGGCTACCGCACGAACGCGCGGGTAACCTCTCCCCGAAGAGAGCAGTTGGATGGACCTGGTCACGTCTATGACTCCGAACCCTTGCTCGACAGCCTGGTAACCCGCAAGAGGCCGCGCGCCGTCTTCGAGAAGCCTTTTCAAGACCGCGGGAGCCATGCTTCCTGAGCCTGTATCGCTGCCCAGGACGAGGGCTGCGGCCCCTCCGGCGTAAGCCGCGGCGGCTGAAGTTCCTTCAAAGAGCCAGGTCTGGTCCAGCGGTGAGAGCCACGCGGGCAACTGGGCGGGTCCGAGAGCGGGACCGACCACACTGACCGTTCCCCCTCCCTCTGTGGGTCCGATCGAGGACCACGGCCACATTTTCCCGCCGTCAACATTCATAGCGGCCGACGCCGATTTGGGAATGAACCCGCCTACGGTCAAAACGTTGGGAAGGTCAGCGTAAGCCGGCAAGCTGCCCAAACCCGGGCCTTTGTTCCCGGACGCCATGACCACGAGAGCGCCGTAATCCTTCTCGGCCTTGCGAAGGGCTTCTTCGAGAAGACCTGTGCTCTCGTTGGGAACCAGGGGAGCGACGCTCATGAGCACGATCTTGGCGCCTTTCTCGCACGCGGCGAGTATTCCTTGGGCCAACAGCTCCCACCGCGTCCTTCCCGAGGAGTCAACCGCTTTCACGGCGATCACTTGCGCGCCGGGGGCCATGGGAACAAATCCTTTTGCCCGGCCGCCAATGATGGACGCCACCGAGGTTCCGTGTCCGTGTCCGTCAAAGCCCAATAGGACGGTCTTACCGCCGTCCCGAATCTCACACAGAACGATCTCCAAAGCCCTGCCTCCTGTCCCTTGAGGGACGGGTACGCCTGCCCTGGAATCCCGATACCGTTCAAGACCTCTTTCTGTCGCGAAACTCCCGTCGTAATTCGTGTCAATGAATACCGTGTCGTACTGCCCGGCGAGGCGAGTGTCGGCCGCCACAACCGTCAAGGGGCCCGACGTCAAGAAAGCCCTTACCGGGGAACCGGGAGGCAAGCTCGCAGGGTCCAACGTTCCCGCGCGGAGCTTCCCGCTTTTGCTGGTTATCCCCGAAACGTTCAGCGTGCGGCCATTGAGGGTTATGGTGCCGGAGGGGGATATCTGAAACGGCCCTGACAAGCTAACCGCGCCTTCTTGAGTCACGTCAATCCAATCTATGACCAGCCCCGGTACCAACACCGAGACGTCCACTCCGGTATCCACAATCCCTATTTTGACACCTTGACCTTTGTGCGCTGAAGCAGGGGACGAAGGTCCCGCCCCAATTTCGGCCAAGAGAGGCCCGGACCACTGTGCGTCTACAGCATACAAGCTGGGCTGACTGGCAGAAGTCTCGAAAGCAGGGTTCCCCTGGTCATCCATAGCCGAAACCTGCAACAACACAGGCAAGAGGAGGACCGAGATTAACCCAACACAGAGAGATCGTTTCGCAATCTGCCTCATACCTTCCAGCAACCCTTCATGGTAGTAACGCCGCTAAGCGGACCTGACCGTCTTTGAGCAAGACGCCTATCTCTGAACCTTGGCCTATAGCGGAGACCGCCGCGCGTGAGCCGTCTCGTCCATAGACTTCTAGCTCAGCAATGTTTAGAGGCAGGCTGACCCCCTGCCCTTGCGCCTCCAAGTACAGGCGCGTGTTATCCTGAGACATTCCCCTGAAACGCCCAACCATGCTCCAACGCCGCCCGGCCAAGCCCAGCACCCTAAGGGTAAGCGTGGCCGCTTCCGCGCGTGTGAGGCTCCTTCCAGGGTAAAACCTGCCGTCTACGTCGCCGACAACCACGCCTGCTCCGGCCAGGCGCCCTATTGATTCTTGTGCCCAGGACGGTATGTCTCCGGCATCGAGGAACTCCGCCCTCGACACCGAACCGATTGGAACCCCTAGGGAGGAAATACACCTATCGATCATGGTGGCCGCCTCGGCCCGGGTAACGCCCCTGTCAGGCGCAGCTGTGTCCCCGGCGTCGCCTTTGAATATGCCCTTCTCGCGGGCGACCTCCAAATAGCCTTTGGCCCAGTGGTTCTCATCTACGTCCCGAAATGAGGATAAGAGGCGCCTGGCGGTTTTGGCAGCTTCCTCTTCTCCAAGCATCCGAATGATCATAGTGCAGAGTTCGCCGCGGGTAACAGGCCGGTCCGGTTGAAGGCTCCCATCAGGATAGCCCTGCAGTATCCCGTGAACTATCCCCTCGGACAGCGCCTGGTCCGCCCAATGAGCGGGAGCGGAAACGCCAACCCCCGGCAGAGCTGCAAGGGTAACGGCAAAGGCCACAATTACCGGGAGCGTCGCAACAGCCCGAACCTGACGTAGACGCAAACCTCGCCGTCTCATCATAAGCACCCCCGGTCCTTAAGCACAGTAAAAGCGCTCCATACTCGTATTTCCCTGTGACTGACTATTCAACCGTCGCAGGTAATAGTCCTGCCCATTAATTTTGACGACAGCCGCGTCAAGAAGTTCCCTAAAAGGAAAGCCGGCGAAGCACGCCGGCGCGCATAAAAAAAGCGGGGAGCATCAGCTCCCCGCTACTTCGCCTTGTACCCTTAGTTCCCCGTCACCGAGATGAGACCAGGGGTAGCGTTGAGAACGTTACCGGCATAGTCCTTCGCGGTGAGAGCCACGGACACGGTCGCTCCTATCGGGGTCGCGGAGACATCGACCTCCCAGGTGATATAGTCAGTGGCGTTGTCGTCCGTCAACACGTACTTGACTCCGTCGATCCAGACGGTGGGAGGCTGAACCTCTTCGTTGAACTTGATGGTCACGGTGACCTTATCTGTAGCGAACTTAGCCGTTACAGCGCCGTCAAGTTTGGGAGCCTCGGTGTCTGAGAAGGCCTCGATGAACTCACCGTCTGTTGAGAAGCAGATCTTGTCTCCGAGAGCGATGTCGGAGAGCTTCGCAGCCGCGCCGTCCTTAATCACCACGGCATCCTTGCTGGACTCGTCGAGGGTGAGTAACCTGTTCCGCACGGTGAACTGGTACGCTCCCTCAGACTCGGAGATACCGATGACAGCGGTCGGGGTCTCATCCGCGAACTGATACCCTTGGACCTTGGTGGCTACGCCCTTGGCAATGTCCCAGGTCACGCGAGCCTTCTTGCCGGCGAGCTTAGAGAGGTCAGCCCTGGTACCGTTGAAGGTAACCTCGGCACCGGAAGCGAGCTTGATATCCCCGCTCTTGATATTCCCGCTGCTGTCGGTGATCTTGAACGTACCGTCGGTGGTATTCACGCTGACAGTGCCGCTAAGGTTAGCGGAGTACAACCGCACGGTGGTGACGGAGCCATCAGCCTTCCTGTCGGCGCTGATACCGTCGCCAACCTCGAAGTAGTCGGTGAAGAAGGTGGCGACGTTTTCGCCTACCGTAAGGTCAGCGTTGTCCTTCTTAACGCCGGTCCAACCCTTCGCGAGCGGAACGACTATGGAGCTGCCATCGCTGAGGACTACCTTGTAAGCGGGCTTGGCAGAACCGTTCACAACGGTGGTCTCGATGCTAATGCCAGCGATCGTGCCGCTAACAGCCAATACCTCGTCCGTGGTCTCGGTGCCACCGTAGACCTTGCCGTCACGGCCGATGTAGAGGTCGTAGTAGGCGCCAACCTTTGGCAACGCAGTATACGTGGTCGAATCTTCATCTTCCCAGAACTTGCTGTCCTTGGCGACCTGGTAAGTCTGGCTTACGCCGTTGACCAGGACAACGATCTGCTTGTTGTTGCTTCCCTCATAGCTGGCAGTTACTTGAGCGTCTTCGACTACCTGGTTCCAGGCGTCGAGCCATACGATCTTGCCATCTTCGAGGGCGAAGTCGCAGCTGTCACCCTTCTCCAGATTGGCCCAACCGGCGGCCAAGCCGTTCCTGGAGATGACTACTTCTTTGGCCAGCTGGTACTCATTGGTGTCGCTCTGGAATTTCAGCTTGTACACGGTGCCGCTCATATCAACGGCAACGGTCTTCTTCTCGATGACCTTGTTGGTAACGTCGAGGTAACGGGCCTCGATCTTGTAGACCTCGCCATCATCGTTTACCCAAGCGTTGGCGGTGGTTCCGGCTAGGGCGACAAGCATGTTGGCGACTGAGCCGGTGAGCTGAACGCCGTTCTTGGTCGCGACGAGCCCGGAAGCGACGTCGTACTTGGTCTCGCCGATGGTGATGGTCTCGTTGGCAACGTCAACAGCGGCGACCTTGCCGGTGATGTACTCGACCGAGGTCGAGACGAAAATGATCTTGTTGCCCTTGCTGTTCTTAACGGTGGTGACTTGATATCCCTTGAGGGCGGACACGGAGTCGACCCCGTAAACTACCACAGCGGCGTCATAACCGTAAGCGGTGCCGCCGATAGTGAGGGTCTTGTCGGTGGTGTTGACGGCGCTGACCATGCCTTCCGGACCGTCTTCGACACCGAGTTTCTCCTTGCCGAACACCCTATCGGTGACGGTGAACTCGCCAGGATTATCCTTGTCCTCGCTTACTAGCTTGCAGCCGAGCATGGTGCCAATCATCTTGGCGACAAAAGCTCTGGTAGCAGAAGCGTTGGGAACAAATCCGGCCTCGACCAAACCGACGGTGTCGGAGGCGCCGGCCATGATGTAATCAAGCGGCCAATCGCCGGGCAGGGAGTCCTTGTATCCAAGGGCCCTCATGATCATGGTGAGAGCCTCGGCCTGGGTTACAGGACCCTGGGGCCTGAAGGTTCCGTCGGGATAGCCCTTAATGATACCCCTGGTGACGGCAACGTTGATGTAGCCGTACGCCCAAGCCTGAGCGGGGGTAACATCGGGGAAAACGGTCGGGGTGGCGAGGTAGCCAGCGGCGGCCTCGAGCCCGAGAGCCCTAACGATCATCGCGCAGAACTCAGCTCTGGTGATGGTGTCGTTGGGGTTAAAGTAACCAAGATCGTCACCCTTGACTAGTCCAAGGGCCTTGAGCTGAGCAATGACGCCCTCTTCGTCTATCCCCGCGGTGTCAGGGAACGGAGAAGCGGCGAAGGTAACCCCTGCCAGCCCCAAGATCATTGCCGCTGCCAAGGCAACAGCAAGGATTCTTTTAAGCACGCTTGTATCCTCCTTTGTCGTGTTAGGCACTTTGAAATACCTAACCGGTAAACTTCAATAACTTTCGAGTTTCCTGCAACTAACCAACCTAGTGAGGCTAGGTATTGGTTTGCCCGGGATCCCCCCTTCCAGTAATTCCTTACAGCCTTCCACCTCGCCCGGATGACCCTCCCTTTCGGAGGGCGACTCCCCTTTTCTGAGTTATAAAAGGAGTCCATATGAATCAGATTCTTGGGAGCCTCTTTCCGAGTAGGGTCTGCGTCTACGGCCTGGACATGATAACCGGTACCGCCTTGTTCTGCCCAGACAGGGCTGATTTGGACAACTTCCCAGGCTATGGCCGATTATAGCACCCGACCCACTAGTGGTCAACGTAAGTTATCAAGGAAACCAAAGGTAGCCTGGCCTCTCAACTAGGGACTCTTGCCCGGGACGCCAAAAAACCAAATAGCATCAGCGGGTGGTCTATTCGGCGCCGAATCCAGAATTCCTTCTTTCTTAACCACTATTTGTAAGGGTTGCCATCACAGTTGTCAATGAATCCCTGTCCTAGACTCACGACGCCCATATATATCGATGGTATGCTCTGGTATCTGGCGGGAGCCCTCTTGGGCATAGCCGCCCCCGGGAGTCTGCGGTCCGCTTCGCCCTGTTCATTACGATGTTAGACGCCCGGATAACATAAGAGTTCCACAGCTAAGCAGATTTTCTTGCCGTGAACAAGTCATCCTGTGACGGAAGGCTGTGGAAGCAAGGAGGAAGCGATTACGGGATTCGAATCTTCCCTTTGATCACTGTCGCGGCGCTGCCCCCGACCCTTACGGACAAGATGGATTGAGGGTCTTCGTGGGCCATATGTATTTCCACTTGGATGACCGAAGGCCTCCTCATGACATGACCTTGCTCGCATATGATCCGCGTGACGGGTTCCTCCAGAGGGATAAGGCCGTTCATCACCAGGAACCCACCGGTGGCGCCAGACGCGGTGCCGGTAGCAGACTCTTCGGGGATACCTACGGCCGGCGAGAAGTCCCTGCAGTGAACTGTCGCTCGAGGGTCGAGTGTCTCCATGGAGAAGCAGTGTACGCTTATCACCTTTCGCTGGTTGCAGAAGTCGGTTAGGGCGGCCATGTTGGGGCGCATGGACAAGAGGGCCTCGCGGGAAGAAACGGGAGCTATCAGGTCCGGAAGTCCCGTCGACACAATTTGGGGCCGCGCGCGCTCAAACCCCAGGATGGACCCTTGCGGCGCGCCGAGGATCCGCTCGAGTTCGGCAATCTCGTCAAGGCTCAACTCTCCAAGCCGCCTGGGCGGCACCTGAGTCATCATCACCCTGGCGGGGGTCCCTTCGCATCCGAAGACTATATCGACGGGAAGAACGCCCGCCCCGGTACTCTGAGTTACCCTGACCTCGTTTTTCCCCGGAGGAATGACGCCCGTCTCGGCCAGGAGCCAAAAAGCGCCTATGGTCGCGTGCCCGCAGAGGTCAACTTCATTGAGGGGCGTGAAAAACCGTACGTCAAAGTCCGCGGGGCCCTTGCCCCGGGTGTCCACGACGAACGCCGTCTCCGAAAGGTTCATCTCACGGGCTATCTTCTGCATCGTGTCTTCGGATAGGCCCGAGGCGTCGGGCACCACTCCGGCCGGGTTGCCCCCGAACGGGTCATCGGTAAAAGCGTCAACCTGGTAGATATCAATTTCCCTCATGGCGCTCGCTCCTTCTAAGTTCAAAGGGCCGGAAGTGAGGCTCCGGCCCTTATGATTCCTCTTCGCCGCTCGATCGATTGGGGACGCATCACATTGGGGCGTAGCCCATCGGATGCTCTTTTTTGGCCTTCTCCAGAAGGTCGTAGTCCACTCCCGTGCGCCTCGCGAGCTGCTCCTCAAGGAACTTCTTGGCTTGAGCCGGGAACAACGCGTAGGATAGGACATCCTCCTCTTTGGTATACAAGGCGCCGAGTTCCTCTTTGGCCTTGGCGAGAGCGGGTTCGATAAGATCGGCGGGCCGGCAGTCTATGGGCTTTTCATCGCCGATCACTTTCTTCCGGACTTCCTCGTTTACCTCACCCGGAGCCCTGCCGTAAAGCCCGCGGAAGTAGTCCTTGACCTCGTTGGTGACCATCCTGTACCGTTCTCCGGTCAGGACGTTCAGGACCGCCTGCGTTCCAACGATCTGGCTTGAAGGAGTCACCAACGGCGGATGCCCCATGTCAGCCTTGACTCTTGGGACTTCGGCAAGCACCTGAGGCAGCTTGTCGATCTGGCCCTGCTCCCTGAGCTGGGAGATGAAGTTGGAAATCATGCCGCCGGGAATCTGGTAGCGCAGGACGTTGGCGTCGGGTACCGGGGAAGCCTTGTCATAGGTACCGTACTTGGACCTTACTCCTTTGAAGTACTCGGCGATCTCCGACAGGAGGCTCAGGTCGAGACCCGTATCGTAGACCGTTCCCTGCAAGGCGGCTACCAAGCTCTCCACCGGAGGCTGGGATGTGGACATGGACATGGTGGAAATCGCGCAGTCGACCACGTCGGCTCCGGCCTCAACCGCTTTCAAGTACGCCATTGAGGCCATCCCCGAGGTGTAGTGGGAGTGGAGCTGGACCGGCAGACCGATCTCCTCTTTCCAGCTCTTCACGATATCGTAGGCTTCCTTGGGAGACAGGATGCCCGCCATGTCCTTAAGGCACAAGGAATCGGCGCCCATGGCCTTGAGTTCCTTGGCCACCGACACGTAGTGGTTAAGGTCGTGGACAGGGCTTATGGTATAACACACCGTGGCCTGGACGTGGGCGTTCATCTCTTTGCTGACCTCTATCGCGCGCCGCATGTTCCTCACGTCGTTCACGGCGTCGAAGATCCTCATGATAGAGATCCCGTTGCTTATGGCCGCCCTTACAAAGGCCTCTACCACGTCGTCGGCGTAGTGCTTGTATCCTACAAGGTTCTGACCCCTCAAGAGCATCTGCAGGGGAGTGTTCTTGAAACCTTTCTTAAGATTTCTAAGCCTCTCCCACGGGTCTTCAGAGAGGAACCGAAGACACGTATCGAAAGTAGCTCCGCCCCAGACCTCTACCGAGTGGAAACCTACACGGTCCATTTTTTCGATAATGGGCAGCATATCCGACGTTTTCATCCTGGTCGCCAAGAGCGACTGGTGGCCATCCCGAAGGGTGGTGTCGGTAATGCCGACCTTCCTTGTGGCAACTTCCTTAGGCGAGAGACTCAAATGCGTTCACCCCAAGTCTTTTGTCGTTCGGTTCCAAGATAACACAGTATTTCGGATTTTGATCACTTTTTCCTGAAGAACTTTCAGGAGCCCTTTCTCCGCCCCAAAGACGCGCCCACAAAGCCTTTGAACAAAGGATGGGGCCGGTTGGGCCTCGACAGCAGTTCGGGATGAAACTGGGTCCCCAAAAACCACGGGTGGTCCTTAAACTCCATCACCTCAACAAGCCCCCTAGCAGGCCATATCCCCACAGGCAGAAGCCCGACCCTGTTCAGTTCCTCCACGTAAAGGGGGTTAACCTCAAACCGGTGACGGTGGCGCTCGTTGATCATGTCCACCCCGTAGGTCTGTTTGGCCAGCGAACCATCTTTCAAGCGGCACGGATAGAGGCCCAGCCTCATGGTGCCTCCCATATCTGATACGCCCTTCTGTTCGGGCATAAGGTCGATGACCGGATGGGGGGTATCGGGGTTGAACTCGGTGGAATCAGCCTCCTTGAGCCCAAGAACGTTCCGGGCGACCTCGATAACGGCGCACTGGAGGCCCAGGCAAATCCCAAAGAACGGCACTTTGTTTTCCCTAGCGTACTTAATGGCCTTTATCTTCCCGGGTACGCCTCTAACCCCGAAACCGCCGGGGACAAGGATACCGTCAACGTCTTCTAGGACTCGCCTAACTTCTTCCTCGCTTGCTTCGTCCAGGTCCGCGGAGTTCACCCACTTGATGTTTATTTTGGCATGGTGGGCGATCCCGCCGTGATACAGCGCTTCTGTGATGCTCTTGTAAGCGTCGTGCAAAGCCACATACTTGCCGACCATAGCTATGGTGCATTCTTGCTTGGGGTTTCTTATCTTGGCGTCTATCTCAAGCCAATCCCTGAGGTCTGGCTCCCTTCTGGGAAGCTCCAGCTTGTCCTCGACTACCCTGGCCAAACCCTCGCGCTCTAGCATGACGGGAACCGCGTAGATGCTCTCCGCGTCCAGGTTCTGAATCACGGCTTCCCTGTCCACGTTGCAGAAAAGGGCGATTTTGTCCTTGACATCGGGTGAAAGGGGCTGGCTCGACCTGCACACGATAACATCGGGGGCTATTCCGATGGACCTAAGTTCGGCGACGCTGTGCTGAGTGGGCTTGGTCTTGAGTTCCCCGCTCCCAGAGATGTAGGGTATCAGCGTAACATGCACGTAGACCGTGTTCTGGCGCCCAACGTCGCCCCTGAATTGCCGTATGGCCTCCAGGAAAGGAAGCCCTTCGATGTCGCCCACCGTCCCGCCGATCTCGCAGATGACTATGTCGGCCTGGGCCTCGCGGCCGACTTTAAGGATTCTTTCCTTTATCTCGTTGGTTATATGAGGTATTACCTGCACCGTGCTGCCGAGGAACTCGCCTTTGCGCTCCTTGGCGATAACGGCGCCGTAGATTTGGCCTGACGTTGGATTGTTGGCGTGGCTTAATGGGCGGTCGATGAACCGCTCGTAGTGACCTATGTCCAGGTCGGTCTCGGCACCGTCATCGGTTACGAACACTTCTCCGTGTTGAAGCGGGCTCATGGTGCCGGCGTCGGTGTTGACGTATGGGTCCATCTTGACGATGGTTACCGAGTAACCTCTGGCCTTGAACAGGGTACCCAGAGAAGCGGCGGTGATTCCCTTGCCGAGGCCCGAGACAACCCCGCCTGTGACAAAAATGTACTTAGACATATGCTATGGACCTCCTAAAAAGGGGAGGGAGCCCTACCCCACCTCTGGTTCTTCGGGCTCCCCTATTGGTTCTTCCTCTGATGGCTCTTCCTGGTAGTCTTCATCGAGAACCACCAGTTCTCTCCGTAGCCGTTCCCCGGGTTTAGGGCGTTCGGCGTTAGATATCTCGACTACCTTGTAGGACGGCGGTTTGACGGTCCATTCGCGCAGGCCGCACATCCCGCCTCCGCGGTTCAGGAACCTGTTGTCCATGCTGATTTCGGTGTGGGCCTTGGCCATAAGCCGCGGCAAGTTGGCTCCTGACGTTATGCCTTTTTGGGCAAGCACTTCTTGCACTAGATCCTTGTACTTCATCGGCTCCCGGCGATCCCTCAGGATGCGGTATGCCACATCAGCTGTGGATAGGTCCAGCCGGGGGTTTTGATACTCAATAGCATCGCCCACTGGCGTCACCCCCAACCTTCACTGTCGCGTAACACTCCTCGTAATTTTACTCAACGAAGTGCGTGTGTCAATACGGCTAAAAGGCCCGGTTCGAATAGAGCGATTTTCTCTTTGAAACCTCTTGTGCCAGGTATGAAGCCACGTCCTGGGGTTTGGTGCCGGGGCCAAAACCCGCGTCATACCCCAACTCGATGGCCAGGGCGTGGGTGATTCTCGGTCCTCCCGCCACCAGCACTACCCGGTCTCGAAAGCCTTCCGCCTCGATCAGCTCCACCAGGTTTGTGAGATTCGACAAATGAACGTTGCCCTGGGTGACCACTTGCGATACCAAGACCGCGTCGGCTTTCACTTCCAGCGCCCGTTGGACCAACGCCTCATTGGGCACCTGACTACCCATATTAACCACCTTGAAGCCTGAATATGCCTCAAGTCCATGGTCGCCGGCGAAACCTTTGTAGTTTAGGATGGCGTCCAGGCCTACCGTGTGGGCGTCGGAACCTGTAGCGGCCCCTACAACCACTATTTCCCTGCCGAGCCGCTCTCTTATGGTCCGTTCAATGGCCTGGGGTTCCAGCTTGTCCCACAATGGCCTCGCCACCTTGAGCTTGGCCAACTCCACAGGGCGGGTCAACTTGCCGTAGCCCACGAAGAAAGTGTAGCCCTCACCCAAGGGAGTGGACTCAACCACCTGCGGCTCTTTGAGAGCCATAGACCTCATAACCTGCCGGGCCGCTTCGTCGCCCAGGGGGCCGTCCTTAACAGGAAGCGTGAAACTCACCTGAACCAGCCCGTCGTTTTGATGGTCTCCGTAGGGCAGCACGAAACCGTCTTGCTCCATATGTTCTTTAGGCAAACCGGTCATGAGTTCGAGTCCTCCTTTCCCGGTTCCACGGAAAGCTCTTGCCTAATCAGCTCTTCGATAGGGTTCTGGTACCACTCCGACTTCCTGATGACGCCTTCACGGCCCTTACCCCCGCTTCTGGTCCTTTTCACCCCGGCGAACACGCCCTCTTCGATGGCTTGAAACAGCCCTTTGCGCCGGACATCTCTCAGAAGATCGGCGCATTTTAGTAGCAGGCCTTTTGAGCGGGCGTCTATCACGGAATCTTCCTTAAGGATGAGGCTTTCTCCAAGCCGCTTCGCGGCCGTCCGCATGTACTTGGCAGCCCTAATGGAAGCGTAGCGGTCTTGCAGGAGGGGCGTATGGACGGCCTCGGTAAGCATGCCTACCAGGTGGATTGACTGGCCCGTCAACACCGACACCATGTTGAAGCTGGCGTCGAGGGCATGGGCAAAGAAGATGTCCCCTGTCTTGTGAACAGTTGGCGGCATGTACTTTACCGGGCAACGGGGAAAGAGCGCCCGGACCAAGAGCGCGGAGGCGATCTCGTAGGAAAGGCTGTCCTCTATGGCCGGGTCTATTTGGAAAGCGTGCCCCAAACCTATAGCTTCGTCCCGAAGTCCGGCTCGTCGGGCAAAATGATAGTTGATAAACTGGGATGCCAAGACAGACTGCCCGGAGTTAAAGGCGTCGACGGTAGTCAGGTAGTTGTCCTCTCCCGTATTGATGATGACCCCTGCGTAAGCGTTGAGCATCCTTGAGAAACCTTGGTCTATGAAGGTCCGCTCCGCGTTGATATCTCTGAAAAGGATGCCGTACATGGCGTCGTTCAGCATCATGTCCAGCCGTTCTATTGCGCCCATGGCCGCGATTTCGGGCATACACAACCCTGAACAGTAGTTGACGAGTCGTATGTAACGCCCCAGCCGGTGAGACTCTTCATCCAGCGCCTCACGCATAATCCGGAAGTTCTCCTGGGTCGCGTAAGTCCCGCCGTATCCCTCGGTAGTGGCCCCGTACGGCACGTAGTCCAGAAGGCTTTGACCGGTTGAACGGATGACGGCGATGACGTCGGCGCCTTGCGAAGCGGCCATTTTTGCTTGTATCACGTCTTCGTAGATGTTCCCCGTGGCTACGATTACGTAAAGCCAGGGGGTCTCAGGAACCGGAAGCGCTTCCAGAAGCGACTCTCTCTCCCTCCGCCGCGCGCCTATGCGTTCCAGCGCGGCCTTGGCAAGATCCCTCGCGGTTTTCCGGTTAGCTTCCGTTCCCTGCCATCCCAGAGACGAAAGATCCAGCTTGCCCTCGGATACTCTTTGGGCGGTTTCCGCCGGCGTAAGCCCCAAGGCGTTACACGCGTTGGCAAGGTGGACGGCCACCCCGTCCCCAAGTTTGTCGGCGGCTCGCAGGTGGTCCACTACCACGTTGGGGAGGGGGACGCCTTGGCTGTTCACGCCGTCAATCCCAAAAAGCCTGGCCACGGACCTCTCTATTGCGACGGTGGTGAAACCCGCCGTTTCTTTTCGCACTTGTTCTACGATTTCAGAGGATAGCCGGTGGCATTCTTCCACCAGCCTCCGGTCAACCTCGAACCTAAGCATCAGGTGCTCCCTCCAGCTCTCCTTCAAGAAACGTTCTGGTTAAGGAATATCTTTTCAGCTCGTTTGATGATCTCTTTATCCAGTCCGAGAAGCCTCGCCACCAGCAATGCGTCTTGGGGTGTCTTGGCGTCCGGCCCTACCCGCTGCAGGCTGTAATCCATGTGGTCGTAAAGCCAGTTGAGCCCGTAGGACCCGTCCTTACTTGAATCGGCATCCGGCCCGTTTCCCACAGGAGCTTTGCAGGATGGGCAAAGCCCGGTCACCTGCCAGTGGGAGACGCCGGTGAGGTCGGGCAATCCGTGAAAGTGGGTTGTGGCGACAACGGTGCACCGTCCGTTTTTCTCTTCCTTGAAGTACTGAAGCACGGCGGCGTACAGCGCTAGACCCTGGGATGGATTCGTCCCGCGCCCAATCTCGTCCAGGAGAACGAGCCCTTTTTGCCCTGAGCGGCTCAAAGGCTCCTTGAGCGAGACCACTTCGGCGGCGAAGCTGGAAAGCCCCGGCTTTCCTGGGGATTGGGGCTGAAAGTATATGAAATCGTACAGCGTGAAGCTCATCTTTTCGCAGGGAACCGGAAGCGCCCACTGCGCCAAGGATACGCAGAGACCGATGGTGGCAAGGGCAACCGTCTTGCCTCCCATGTTAGGGCCGGTGATGACCGCCACCGTGGAATCCAGCTCGATGCTTATGGGCTGGTAGCGGCCTCCCCTCTCCCGCACCTGCTTTCGAACTCCGGGATGGAAGGCCCCGGTCAAGACTACTTGTGGCGCTGAGGAGTCCAGTATCTCGGGCACCGACGCGCCCCAACTCCTGTAAAGACGGGCTTTAGCGAGGAGATAGTCAAGCTTCCCCAGCGCCCAAGCGGCACGGGTAATGTCCCCTAAATTGGGCACGAGTTCCCTCGAAAGGGACGATAGGACTTCTTCTTCCAGCGAGACCTCTTTTTGACGCAAGCGGTTGATCTCGCGCTCGAGCCTGACAGCTTCCCTGGTGGCTTTCAGGCGGAAGTGAACGTGTGTCAAGGTCTCCCTGGTTTCGGCCAACTCAGGCATTAACCTTGCTTTCCGTACCAATTCGGAGTCGGTTTTTCTGATGGCGATCTCTTCTCTTAAGCCGGGCCTTCTGGATAGGAGCGCTTCCACCGCCAAGGCTTCCTTGGCCATTTCCTCGCGCCACTTGCGCTCTCTATCCTTCCTCTCGGCCCTGACCTTTTCGAGTTCGGGAGAAAAAGAATCCCCAATATAGAAGGTGGGCTGTCCCGAAGTTCCGGGCAACAACCTCTTCAGGATGGAGGACAAAGACGGAGGCGTCACTTCGCCGGGCCACCCCACGTCCTTTGTCTCTCGAAGCACGGCCCGCACTTTGCCCGAAGAAAAGGCAAGATGGGCCACAACAAACAGTTCGGCGGGAGTGAGCGTCTTCTTGTCTTCCAGGAGCGTAATCACGTGGAAAGGGTCCTTGAGAGACTCGAGCGTTTCTTCCAGCTTGGAGGCGGCCTCCGGGTACTTCTCGTAGAAGGAGACCGCTTTCAAGAGCTGATGGAATTCCTCCTTAAGCGCGGCTTCCTCGCCGGGAAGCCTGGGACGCTCTTTGGCTTTGACCCGCCTTCCCAAAGAGGACTTGGGCCTGATCTCTTCCCAAGCGGCCTCGAAGCCCGTGCTCTGAGCTGTGGACTCGCCCGCGAAGAACCGTGACATCACCCCATGGCCAAAGAAGACTCCCCCTTGGGGCTCCTTATCCCCGAGACGACGTCAAAGACGGGGATATCCGTGCCCACAGTCTTTAGGACCGCTCTATGGACTGACATCACCAGTTGTTTGGGGTCCAGGGATATACCCCTGTAAGACACCGGGTTTACGGTGATGGCCAAGAGGTTTGCGGAGTGCAGTACGTACAAGGGAACTCCGGGATCTCCTCTACTGAATACGGAGGCGGCATCCCTGGCGATTACCGCCAACCCTTTCTGTTCGGGCCATGAAGACGCCAAGGATAGAAACTTAGAAGTAACGGCTCCCGGTATGGCGACATAAGCCGCGTTGCCCGCTTCGGCCAGGACTTGCTCCTCCATCCCGAGGACGGTCCCATACCGGCTCACCCTGGCGCTGTAGGTTGGATGAGGACCTGAAGGCCCTCGATCCAGAAAGGCCACTCTCCCTTTTTTCACGGCCTCCCCGGCCAGTTCTACCACCTTCGGATCCGGTGGGATAGGCCTCAACCATGTCCAAGCCAAGGCGGCTGTTTCTTGGGCTATTGTCCTAGGGTTATCGTGGGCTGACGCGCCTGTCGCCAGTATCAGGCCTTCGGTGACTAGCGGGCTCGCGGCCGCTATCCTGTCGAGGGCTCCGTCCACCAAGACTATGTCGGCGCCGTACAGTAGAAGGCTGGCCGCGACCGCCTTAAGCTCCTTGGCGCCGGTGGGGCCTACCAACTCGATAGGCGAGGGCTCTATAACCCTGCCCAAGACCAACCTTCCGAGAAGGCCGGGCCTTTCCTGAACATCGACGATCTCAAGGGACGCCCCGGTGTCGACCAGCACTCCCTCGGCTGTCGCGACCCATGAGCCTTCAGGAGGTACAACAGAGGGCTTGGGCTCGCCTGTGAACGAATCAATGGTCTCGCCGTCGCGGCCGCTGGAGATGAATCCCACCGTAAGCCCTCGCGCCGAGAGCTCCGCCGCCAGGTAGTTCATGGTTACCGTCTTGCCCACGTTCTTGGCGGTACCTACCACCGCCAGGGAGCGGACCCCCTTGGCGATAACCACTTCCGCCAGGCTCAATGGAATCACCTCCGCCGCGGCCCACGCCAACGACCTCCCAACAGTGCTCTAACTACTTCCTCCGGCTCAATCGCTCGTTGCCTTCGGGAACAAGGCTCACCTTGGTCCCGCCAAGAAGTCCCGCCACGCCCACGGAGCCCTTATGGTCGCCGCCGCACAACCTGCATTTGCCGTTCTCCATACGCTCCGTGACATCGTAATGAGGCTCCTTGTAAGCGGATATGACTCCTTCGTAGTTCCTCACCACAACGGTATCTGGCCCCATGGACAAGATGTACTGGGGATTAAGCGGTATCTTCCCGCCTCCGCCCGGAGCGTCGACAACGTAAGTGGGCACCGCGAACCCGGTGGTGTGGCCCCGCAAGGCCTCCATGATCTCCAACCCTTCGGCTATCGTTGTCCTAAAGTGGTCCAGTCCCCAAGTTAAGTCGCACTGGTAGATGTAGTAGGGGCGGACCCTAATCCTTAGAAGCCCGCGCACCAAAGACTTCATGACCTCAGGACAGTTGTTGACTCCTCTTAGTAGGACCGACTGGTTCCCTAGAGGTATGCCGTGGTCGGCGAGGATCGCGCAAGCCTTGGCCGCTTCCGGCGTGATCTCTTTGGGATGGTTAAAGTGAGTGTTCACATAAATAGGATGGTACTTCGCCAGCATGGCGGCCAGTTTCTCGGTCACTCGCTGGGGAAGCACAACCGGTACCCTGCTTCCTATGCGTATGATCTCAACGTGGGGTATCTCCCTCAAAGCCCGGATGATCCGCTCCAGATACTCGTCTGACAGGGTGAGGGGATCGCCGCCCGAAACCAGAACGTCTCGGACCTCACTGTGCTCTCGAATGTAACGCAAACCTTGCTCAATTCTCTCAGGCGGCGCCACTTTGTCCGTAACGCCGACAATCCGGCGGCGGGTGCAGTGACGGCAATACATGGAGCACTGCTCGGTTACGAGAAACAAGACTCGGTCAGGGTAACGGTGGACTAATCCCTCAACGGGCGAATCCGCCTCTTCGTCCAAGGGGTCGACCGACTCCCACGGCATCACCGCGGTCTCATCTCCCCTGGGCACGGCCTGGAGGCGAATAGGACAACGCTCGTCGTCCGGGTCAATTAGGCTGGCGTAATAGGGCGTGATAGCCATTCGGACTCGGGTCAACGCTTTCTTGACGCCGGCTATGGCTTCTGGCGTAAGGCTGAGCACTTCTGTGAGTTGCTCCACGCTCTCTATTCGATTTCGCCATTGCCAACGCCAGTCGTTCCATTCTTCCGCAGATACGCCCTTCCACAGGGGTATGTCTTGCCAATGCCTCAATGGTGTAGACCTCCTCACGGAAACCGGTTACCCGGGGAACATTTCCTCAAGTATACCTCTCAATTTGGCGTCAGACCTCGCCAGTTCCAAAACGCGTTCGGCGTGGCCTTCGGCGTATCCGTTTCCTATTATGAGATCGACGTCGGCGCCTACCCCTTCGGCTCCCAGAGCCGCCGCGGTAAAGCTGGTAGCCATGGAGAAGAAGTACACTTTGCCACGAGGCCTGGTGCTCAAAATCGATGCCATCTCAGTGCCGGGAACGTTCACGCAGTTTATTGTGACGTCAACCTTCTTCCCATCATTGTGCTTCAGGACTTCTTCCATTACCTGGAGGGCGTTGGTGGCGTCGGCGGAGATCAGCACATCCGCCGCCCCAAGAGCTCTTGCCCTGGCAGTCGACGCGGGACCGTGAGCCAATCCTATTATCCGCGCGTTGGGTCCGGCTTTTTGCCTGGCGACAGCCGAGCAAAGCAGTCCCGATTTGCCTCCGGCTCCCAACACGAGCACGCTGTCGCCGGGATGAACCAGCCTCTCGGTTTGCGTCGGAGCTCCCGCCACGTCCAACAGGGCTAGAGCCAGCCTCTCCCCCATGTCTTTGGGCATGACGGCGAACGCCCCGGTCTCAAACAGCACCGCCGAACCTTCCACGTCTACCTGGTCTTTATCAAGGTCCACCTTTTTGACCGCATTAAGGCGCAGCGGTGTTAGGGACAAGGATACCAGGGTCGCTACAAGATCTCCGGTTTTCGCTCCCCGGGCTCCCCGCACTTTGGAGCCAAACTCCCTGATCGTCCCCAGGAGCATTCCTCCTGAGCCTGTGACGGGGTTATGCATTTTGCCCCGCTCCGAGACTATCTTCATCACCGTCGCGGCTACGTGCTCCTCCAGTTCTTTCTTGCCCGCGCCCGGCGGGGCGGAGGAGACGATTTGCTTGAAGCTTGCCGCGTCTATGTTTAGGGTCCTGACATCCAAAAGAATCTCGTTATCAAAGATGTCGGTAGAGTTGTCTATCCGCCACGCTGCCTGGGGCAGAACCCCGGCAGGCGTGATAACCCTGTGAGTGCCGTAAGGGCATCCTATTCTATTGCCCGGGAGTCCTTGTGCCACTTTCTCTTCCCCCAATCTTTAAGCCCCCACCCAAACTTACAAGCAAAAGTCGTGCCATAACCTCAGCCGCCCTTGGATACTCCCAAAACTTTCATCCTGTACTGTAAAGTCTGCCGGGGAATTCCCAGAGTTCTGGCCGCTTCCGAAATGGACTTGCTTTCTGCCAGAGCTTTCTCAATCAAAGCCTTTTCCTGCCTTCGCAGGTTGTCTTTTATGGTCGCGCCGGAAGACTCCGCGTCCCCTGACTGCGGCGCGGGGTAGCCGGTCATCCCGTCCGGAGGGGATTGTTCAACTGGGAACGGTTCAGGGTAATCTTGGCGTTTAGTCACTTTATGACGGACAGGAAGGGTCTCACTTCCAAGGTCGTGCCGGAACATAGAGGCGGTGGCTATCATACCGCGGACCGAAGGAGGCAGGTCCATGACCTCGATAGCCGGACCTTTGGCGAACGCCAGGCTTCCCTCGACAGCGTGCTCAAGCTCTCTGATATTGCCCGGCCACTCGTAAGTAAGGAACGCAGCCATCACCTGCGGCGACACCGACGCGGGGCCGCGTCTTTTCGAGTGCTTCCTAAGAAAGTGCTCGCACAAGAGCGGTATGTCCTCTTTGCGCTCCCGAAGCGGGGGAAGCCCGATTTCGATGACAGAAAGCCTGAAGAACAGGTCGGAACGGAGTCGTCCCGTCCGCACGGCCTCACGAGGGGGAACGCTCGTGGAGGCAATGAACCTTACGTCCAACGGCCGTTCTCTTGTGTCGCCCAAACGTCTCACCCGTTTATCTTGTATAACGCGCAAGAGCTTGGCCTGAAGCTGGAGCGGCATCGAGTCGATCTCGTCCAGGTAGAGAGTGCCTCCGGACGCCAGTTCCAAGAGCCCGGGCCGGTCCATTGACCCGGTAAACCCTCCCTTGGCTGTACCAAAGACGAGTCCCTCCAAGAGGCTCTCAGGAAGCGCCGCGCAGTTTTGGGGCACGAACGGCCCGCCCGCGCGGCGGGACGCTGTGTGGATAGCCTGAACTAAGAGTTCCTTGCCAGTTCCCGTCTCGCCCCAGACCATGACGTTTGAGTCGCTGTCGGCTATATCCAGGACCTTGCGCTTGATTTCTTTCATCGCCGAGGATTCGCCAACGATGTCTTTTACGGAAAAAAGCGTATGGCCCGGGGCAGATACGCGGTCATACCCGCGTTTGGACGACCCTGCCGCCTTGGGGACGATCTCCCTTAGTTCCGTCTGCAAATCCACGATCTTTTCCGCCATTTCCTTGAGCCCGGTGATATCCGTGGAGACTTCGCAGGCGCCGACCAGTTTTCCGTCGATGCGGATAGGGTGTGTGGAGTTAACGGTGGTTATCTTCTTTCCTTTATAGTTGGAGAACGTCTGTTGCCGCTCAAGTTCCGGCACCCCCGACTTGAGCACCCTGAGCAATGTGCTGGAGTTATGGTCAAGTGAGGGAAATACGTCTAAGAGGGACTTTCCGATCACTTCCTCCTTAGCCAACCCGTCCAGTTTGGAAGCAGCCTCGTTATATACTACGGTTATGCCGTTTTCGTCCACAACGTGGATCCCTTGGTTTATTGAATCAAGCACCGCGAACAGAGATTTCAGTATGTCCACGTGGGCCACCCGCCTTCTGGGCATAAGTGCCGAGAATTTCGCATGTGCCAATTATTCGGCAATCTCTAGCGAGGTTCCTCCAAAAGACACTAGGCACGCATACAGAAAAGACAGCCCCTGTAAAGGGGCTGCCGTGGCTCAGACTCGGTCGACAGGATCTTACTTCTCGGACAGTCTCATCATTATGGTAGCAAGCTGCGCTCTTGTGGCGTTTTCCAGGGGAGACAAGACTCCCTTCATGATTCCCTTGTCCAAGCAGTACAAAACGGCGCCATGGAACCAATCGTCCGTCTTCACATCAGAGAACTCCGGAGCGGATAACGCCGTGCTCCCGGCGAGGCAAAAAGCCAGGCATACCGCCACAAGTGAGCAGTAGAGTCTCTTCACAGTGTGTCCCTCCTTGGAAAGCCCTGTTTACGAACCGGCCTACCGCCTGTGCCCCTATTTCACGTACGCGTCGCTGACCAAGAGCTCGGCTATTGCCTCGGTGGGGATCACGAACTCCACTATCCCCATACTCCCAGGGGCGACCTCGTATTCGTCAAAGACGATTACCAGCTTGGAGTCTTCGTTTATATAGAAGGTCTGTTCCGGCTCGATCTTGTCGAAGCCGCTGTCATCCGGAGAACTCTCCCCCTTAATGAAGTACATAATGCCCTCGGTGAGGTCGGTCTTTTCCCGCATCTGCGCCTTTATGTTCTCGCTAATCACGTCCACGTAGCTATCGTTTCTGAAGAGTCCGGGCAAAGTAAGGATGATGCGGTTCTTAAGATCGATGTTGTCATAGCGTACCGATTCCGCCCCAGAGGCGCCAATAGCTGTCTCTATGCTTTCCACAACGACTAGGTCCTCAGTATCGGTCACGATCCGGTGGTTGGTAAATAGGGCCAAGACTTCTGGGGTCACTTCGTCTTTGCCCAACCTCTCCACAAAACTGTCGTAGAGCTCCCTGCACCTCTCCAGGTACTGGGTGTTCAATGCTTCTTCCAGCTCCGGGTCTCCCAGGCCCTCGATCTCCGGCACCTTGATGCCCGCTTTATGAGTTCCGTCGTCGTAAGTAAATTCGGTAAACATAACCAACCGGACCAAGTGCTTAAGCACAGGGAGCCCTGACATGGCCCTGGCTGAAGCCGGACTTAGGTTCACTACGCATACGGGCGGCGCGAAAGGGCCATGCCCGGCCTGGCGCCGGTAAGTTCCCCGTCCTTTACAACCATTTCGCCGTTGACAAAGACCGCGAAAATGCCGACTGGGTACTGCCACGGATCCTCGTAGGTGGCCTTGTCCGCTATTGTGTCGGGGTCGAAGACCACCAGATCGGCCCAATACCCGGGCGCCACAAGTCCCCTGTCGGTAAGGCCGAGCCTTCGCGCGGGAAGTGAAGTCATTTTCCGGACCGCCTCTTCCATGGATATGACGCCTTTCTCCCTGGCGTATCGCCCCAATACCCTCGGAAAAGTCCCTACCGACCTGGGATGGGGTTTCCCCTTTTCGGGCACGGTGTTGGAGCCGTCGGTCACCACGCAGGTTTCCGGATGGGTCAAAGCTGTGATCATGTCCTCCTCGCTCATGGCGAAGCGCGCGATGCGTACTTCCAGGTTCTCATCCAAGAGCAAATCGATGGCGGCCACAACCGGACTCTTTCCTTGGGAAGCCGCGATCTCCCCCAGGTTTTTTCCCTCCATCCACTTGTTCTCCGGCTTCTTGACGGCGCAGATCACGATCCTGTCCCAACCGCCTTGGATGACCGTCCTGCGGTCCGACTCTTCCTCGGCCCGCCTCCTAAAGTCCGCCTGCCTTAGTCCCTCTAGGGCGTTTTGCTTGCCCTTCTCCAGAACCCAGTCGGGCAAGACTATGGCCAACCCGGTGGAAGAAGCCAGATAAGGATAGAAATCGGCGGTCATCTCGAGGCCTTGCGCCCTTTGATTGTCCAGCATTTCCAATGCCTCCCGGACTTTGCCCCAGTTGTCCGGGCCGCAAGCCTTTATGTGCGAGACTTCAAACCGGACGCCGGATTTGGCCGTCACATCTATGCACTCCTGGATGGAACGCAATAGATCCGGCCCTTCGTTTCTCATATGGCATGCGTGGAATCCGCCGAAGGCCCTAACGGGTCTTGAGACCGCAGCCAGTTCTTCGACGTTGGCGAACCGTCCGGGCACGTATTCGAGCCCGCTTGAGACGCCGAACGCCCCTTCTTCCATCCACCTTTGGGCGATCGCCTCGGCCTGCTTGAGTTCGTCCGGCGTCATAGGTCGGCCGTCATCGCCCACGATCCGTCGTCGCACGTCTCCGTGGCCGAACAAAGCGGCGGTATTGGCGGCAGGCCTGGCAGCGCGCACGGCGTCCAAGTATCCCCTTACGCCATCCCACTTCTCTTTCACGTCGCTGTTATCGAAGATGTCCTGCCAGCTTCCATCGTTCCAGCCCGAGGTGTCTATGTCGCTCCCGCCGCAGTTGCCAATGACCTCGGTGGTGATGCCCTGGGCCAGCAGGGTCTTGCATTCCGGGTGAAGGATCATCTGAGTATCCGAATGGGAGTGGATGTTGATGAAGCCGGGCGATACGGCGAGCCCTTTTAGGTCTATCCTCTCGGCCTCTTGAGGGACCCGCGACGACGGGATATAACCCCATTGAGCCACCTTTCCCGAAACTATAAGGACCGAGCCCTCTTTCGGTTTGGACCCGGTCCCGTCAAAAACCAAAGCGTTTTCCAGCAAGTAAGTAGGCTTCTTTGAGCTTTGAGCCCCAGAATGACAACCCCGCATACAGACGTCTCCTTCCGGCCTTTGGTTTTCGGTTCTTAGAACTTCAACCACAGGAATTCAACATCTGCGCGTACGGATTCCTTCACGACCCGAAGGGGTCCGAAGGAACAGGGAGTTTACATAGATTCCGGCGCCGACACCCCGATAAGCCTTAGCGCGTTGGCCAAGGTTATCTGCGTCAGCTTGGCCAGGTAAAGCCGGGCCGCCGTGAGATCCGGATCGTCGCCGAGCACCCTGCACCTGGAATAGAACGCGTGAAACGCGGTGGCCAAATCCATGATGTACTTGATGAGACGGTTCGGTTCTCTGGCTTTGGCGATCTCGTACACTTCCTCGGGGAAGGCCGCGATGATCTTCATCAGCGCCAGCTCTGAAGGATCCCTCAGCAGGCTGAAGTTGATCTCGTTTGGACCCATAGCGAACTTAAAGCCGTCGTCCTTGGCCTGCCTAAAGATGCTGGCGATCCTGGCGTGGGCGTACTGCACGTAGAACACCGGGTTTTCGTTGCTCTGAAGGCGCGCCAAGTCAATGTCGAAGTCCAGGTGGCTTTCGGGCGACCGCATGAGGAAGAAAAACCGGGCGGCGTCCTTTCCCACTTCCTCCAGGAGTTCATCCATAGTGATGAACTCTCCGCCCCGCTTGGACATCTTCACGACTTCCTTGCCCTTCACCAGCCTTACTACCTGGACGATGAGTACTTCCAGGACTTCTCTGGGGTAACCCAGTCCCATGAGCCCCGCCGCGAGGCGGTTCACATAACCGTGGTGGTCGGGCCCAAGGATGTCTATGAGGTGGTTGAACCCGCGTTCCAGCTTGTTCTTGTGGTAGGCCAGGTCTGGCAAAATATAAGTTGCCGAGGCGTTTGGGTCAGACTTAACCAAGACACGGTCCTTGTCGTCGCCAAACTGGGTGGACCTGAACCATAGCGCGCCGTCCTTCTCGTAGGTAAGCCCCTTAACGCGCAGGAGCTCCACCACTTGGTTGTGGGCGCCGGTGTCGCGCAAAGACTTCTCAGAGAACCAAGTATCAAAGGTCAGACCGTAATCCTTTAGAGTCTTCTTCTGCCACTCGATGATTTTCCCAAGGGCATAGGACTTGAAAAACTCGTGACGCTCCCCATCCGGCAGTTCTAAGAGGGACGAGCCTTTTTCGGCGGCCAGAGCGGCGGCCATGTCTTTAAGGTATTCTCCCCTGTAGCTGTTTTCGGGCAGCGGGTAGTCTTGCCCCAACGCCTGCCTGTAGCGGGCCTCCAAAGACGCGCCCAAGATATCGGTTTGGTTCCCGGCGTCATTTACATAAAACTCACGGGACACCTCAGCTCCCGCCATCTCGAGCATGGAAGCAAGGCAGTCGCCTACGGCGGCCGCCCGGGCATTGACCACGTTCAGAGGCCCGGTCGGGTTAGCGCTCACAAACTCCAGAAGGATTTTCTGCCCCTTCAGGTAATCGGTACGCCCGTAAGAAGGGCCCTCCGCCCAAACCCTGCTCATTGCCTTTTCAAGCCAGCTTCCGTCTAGGAAGAAGTTCAGGAACCCCGGACCGGCGATGTCGACTCGGAGCACGGGGGAATCATCTATGTCCAAGTGCCTGATGATGATGCCGGCGACGGTCCTGCCGTCCATCTTCGCCTGCCTTCCCAGGGCCATGGCGGCTCCGGTGGCGAAATCCCCCTGTTCCGGCCTAGGAGGAGTCTCCATCTTAACTTCAACGTTAATGTCTTTGGGCAGTTCGTCCCTGTCTTGGGCTTTGGAAATCGCGCGCGTTATACGCGCGGCTATGTCCTTTTTTACTTGACCCAATACGCTGAGCGAGTTTTGCATACTCGATCTCCTTTCAAGCCAAGAGCGGTCAGGCGTTACCCCTGTTGGCGCTCAAAAGCAAGAGGCATTCTCTCACTATGGCGGCCGCCAAGAGGCCTGTCTGCCCTGTGGAATCGTAAGCCGGCGCCACTTCCACCAGGTCCGCCCCAACCACGTTCCTCCCGCTCATGAGAGCCAGCGCGTCGAGCACCTCGGAGGAGGTCACTCCGCCCGGCTCCGGAACGCCGGTCCCCGGGGCAAACGCCGGGTCTATGACATCTATATCTATGGAAAGGTAAATCGGCCTCTCCCCGATCTTAGGCAATACGGTCCTAAGAGGTTCTAGGACATTGTAAAAGTGAACCTCGGAGAGGCCTTTGGCTTCCTCCAGTTCACCCTTATCGGCGGACCGAATGCCCAACTGAAACAAGCGGGAAGGTCCCAGGGAGTCTATAACACGCCTCATGACGGTCCCGTGAGACCACTGAGTCCCGGTGAACTCCTGCCTCAAGTCGGCGTGAGCGTCGAGCTGGATAACGACCAGGTCCGGGTATCTCTCCAACATCGCGTTGACAAGGGCCCAGGTCAGAAGGTGTTCGCCCCCAATGGCCATAAACCTTCTCCCCGAGGCCAAGATTTCGGACGCCGCTTCCTTGATGACGTCTAGAGCTTCCCTTACGTTTCCAAGGGGCAACACCAAGTCGCCGGCGTCATAGTAGTCGGAGCTGTCCAACGACTTCTGCTGCCTTAGAGAGTAGTCCTCAAGGGCATGGGACGACTCCCTGGTGGATGAAGGTCCGAACCTGGTCCCCGGGCGGAATGAGGTTGTCTCATCCAGGGGAACCCCGAAGATCACCACCGGCGCGTTTTCGTTGTTGGAAGACCAGAGGTACTTGACTACCCTGTTCCACGACACCTTTTCATGCCCGGTCAATTGGTTGTCACCTGTGATCTCCGCCTTGGTCATAGACGCCTATATCCTTCTGCATCTTTGGATTGAGAACAAAGGCTCTCTCGTGGATCTCAGGGGAATAGTATTTCAAACCCCAGTCGTCGCCCGGTTTCCGGAGGGGCACCATGGGTTCGGGGCCGGTCGACCCCGCGGTATAGCTCCACCAGCCTCCGGGATACGTAGGTACCGGCGAAGTATAGAGCCTCGCGATTGGAAACACCGAGCGCACCCGGTCCCAAATGCTCTTAACGACGGCAGGTTCGGCGATGGGGCTCTCGGTCTGCGCGGACATTATTCCCCCGGGTTTCAACGCCTTTTTCACTGACCTGTAGAAGTCCAGGGCAAACAGGACCTCGCCGGGGCCGACCGGGTCGGTGGCGTCAACCAAGATCACGTCATACTCAGAGTCGGCGTTGGATACAAACTCGAGGCCGTCCCCCACTATGATGTTGGCCCTGGGGTCGGAAAACCCTGAGTTCCACTGGTGCAAGAACCGCTTGGAGGCTTCGATGACTCCTCCGTCGATATCAACCAGAGTCGCTTTCTTGACCGTTGGGTGCCTAAGCACTTCTCGCAGCGTGCCGCCGTCGCCGCCCCCAACTATGAGCACGTTTTCAGGATTCGGGTGGGCGAACATAGGAACGTGGGCAAGGCACTCGTGGTATATGTACTCATCGCACTCAGTAGTCTGAATCACGTCGTCTAGCACCAACATGCGCCCGAATTGCTTCGTGTCATAGATGGCGAGCTTCTGGTATTCTGTCTGGGTACTATAGACAACGGAATCAACCTTCACGGATATTCTAAGGCCCTTTAGCCACTCTTCGGTAAACCAAAGTTCCACGCGTAATCCCCCCATCTACGACGTATTTTTCCAGCCGCAAATGCCGAAGGCATTATATCAAATATGGGTATTGGACAAAACATAGTGGGTAAGCCGCAAATCGGCGTCCGCCCAAAGCTTGACTCCCTTTTTCGATAGATGTTAATCGATGGGCGTAAAAGGAGTGGAACGGTGGCGGAACCTAGAGGAGCGAGACAAGCCGCGAAACGAAGCCCGGCTGAACCGGGAAGACCATTTGCCCGGGCTTTGAAGAAGCTGGGGTTGGCCGCGCTGAAGCTGGGAGCGCTCTCGGCACTGGCTTTGCTGGCCTTGTTTTTCGCGCTGGTCGTTTTTCTTCCCCTCCCAGAACCAAGGGTGCCCCAAGCCACTCAAGTCTACGACAAAAACGGCGAACTGGTCACTTCCCTATTCGTCCAGAACCGCGTCATAGTGGGTCAAGAAGACCAGTCTCCGGCCCTGAGAAAAGCCGCCGTCGCGGTAGAAGACAAGCGGTTTTACAGCCATTGGGGACTTGACCTTCAGGCTATCTTGCGGGCTCTGTGGAGAAACCTGAAAGCGGGGGGAGTGGTAGAGGGAGGCAGTACGATAACGTCCCAGCTGGCCAGGGAGCTCTTCCTCACGCAAGAAGTAACCCTTACCCGCAAGTTCATGGAAGCCGTCTACACGGTAAAACTTGAGATGCGCTACAGCAAAGACGAGATCCTGACCATGTATCTTAACCAGATCTACATGGGCCACGGCAACTACGGATGCGAAGTGGCATCCCGTGCCTACTTCGGGAAGCCAGCCAAAGACCTAACCCTGGCGGAAGCCGCTTTCTTGGCGGGCATTATCAGGGGACCCGAGTACTACTCTCCCTACAACGACTTGGAGGCCGGGCTTAAGAGGCAAGACCTGGTCCTGAAGCTCATGGTCGAACAGGGAATGATCGACGAGGCGCAGCGGGATGAAGCGAAGAATCAGAAGCTGGAATTCCCCGGCTTGCCTGAACGGTCTTCGCCGTACTTCGTGAACTACGTGATACAAGAGATCCGGCAGAAGCATCCCGAAATCGCTTCCCAGATCTACCGGGGAGGTTACCAGATCTACACCACGCTGGACCTTAAGATCCAAAAGGCTGCTGAGGAGGCCTTCGCCAAGTACATGCCCGCAGGCGTTAAGGACGCGTCGGGCATAACCCAACCCCAGGGAGCGTTGGTGGCTATCGAGCCCGAAACAGGATACATCCGCGCCATGGTCGGCGGTCGCAGTTGGTCCGAAACGGAACTAAACCGGGCAACGCAAGCAAGGCGCCAGCCTGGGTCGGCGTTTAAGATCTTTCTCTACGCGGCGGCCATAGACGAAGGTCATCCCTTGACCGAAACCGTGACATGCGAGCCCGTCTCCTACCCGGGCGCGAAACCCGGAGAACAGTACACGCCTGTGGACTTTGGCAGCCGCCCGTACCACTACGCCCCGCTCAACATAAGACAGGCCATAGCGATTTCCGATAACGTGATCGCCACGAGGTGGGCTCAGGAAGTGGGTCCGGACAAGATAGCCGAATACGCCAGGAAGCTTGGCGTCGAAAGCCCGCTTCAGCACAACATACCGCTTGCTTTGGGCGCCTCCGAAGTAACGCCGCTTGAAATGGCCGTGGCCGCCGCCACCCTTTCAGCCGGCGGCATCCGTCCTGAACCCATCGCCATCCTAAAGCTGGTGGACGCGAGAGGCGCGATCATTGAGGAGAACAGGCCTGTCTTGACCAACGCCCTTTCCGCGGAGACGTCATACGTGCTCACCAGCGCGCTCCGGTCGGTCATAGGCCCGTGGGGGACAGCATCTGGGCTGCAAAGCATTCTAGGGGGCCGTCCGGCCGCCGGAAAGACCGGCACCACAGATGACCAACTGGAAGCGTGGTTCGTGGGATATACACCAGAACTGGCGTGCTCTGTTTACGTGGGTTGGGACAACAGGGAACAGTCGCTGCCCGGAACCGGAGGCTCTATAGCGGGGCCCATATGGGCGCACTTCATGGCGGAAGCTCTTCGGGGGCAACCCCATCGAGACTGGCCCGCCCCCGACGGCGTAGTCTGGGCGGAAGTCTGCGACGAAAGCGGTCTTTTGGCGAGCTGGTGGTGCACCAATACCCACTATGAAGTCTTCCTTGAGAGAGCCCTCCCCGAAAGGGAAAGGTTCCCCCACTTCCCGGGCGACTTGTTCGGATCGTCTACTTCCTCGCCCGGCGCTCAGGGGAACCCTGTACCTATCATCGCGGCCGCGGAGACAGTCCCGCCCGACAAGGTCCTAAAGAGGCCTTCGCATATTACCGTCGAGCCCCAGATACCCTTTCTTCCTCCCGTCGAGTTCGATGAGCTCTTGAGGCGGCTTTTCCCCGACGGATTACCTATCCCGTGACCGGTCGCTCAAGAACAGCCACTTTATTAGGACGGATGCGGTTTACTGGGCCGTCGCTTCTCCAAGCACTACCGAGATGGTGAGGTCCTGCCGGTTTCTGCGGACTTTCAACTCAACCGTTTCCCCCGGCGACATTTCCGCCAAGAGAGCCTGGAACGTAGCTACTTTGTCGGTTTCCTTGCCGTTTAGGGAAAGGATGATATCGCCTTGCTTAAGCCCCGCTTTCGCCGCGGGTCCGCCCTGAATGACTTCGTAGACGTAAACGCCTTTTTCGATATTGATGCCCAGGGCATACGTTGTCGCGGCCTGTTTGTCGACGAGGCGCACTCCTACCATGGCCCGCTTCACTTTGCCCGTAGCGATGATCTGGTTGGCTATACGTTTGACTTGATTGGAAGGGATGGCGAAGTTCATGCCTTCCACAGACTCGGCGTTGATCTTCACGACGTTTAGCCCGATCACTTCGCCGTCCGCGTTAACCAATGGTCCGCCGCTGTTGCCGGGGTTAATCACCGCGTCGGTCTGTATAAGCCGCATAGAAAAGTCCCCTACTGTAAGCACGCGGTCAAGCCCTGAAATAACTCCCTGGGTTACGGTGAACTTGAAGTCCAATCCCAAAGGATTCCCTATGGCGACCGCCAGTTGTCCGGGTCTAAGCGCGTCCGAATTGCCGAACACCCCTATGGGCAGCCCTTGAGCGTCGATTTTTATGACCGCGAGGTCCGTAGCGGGATCAGTGCCGACCACAGTGGCCGGGAAACTTCGGCCGTCGGCAAGAAAGACAGTGAGTCCCCCCGAGTTCTCGACAACGTGGTTGTTTGTCACGATGTAGCCGTCCTGTGTGACGATAAGCCCAGAACCCGACGAATCCGTGCCGAACCTGCGCCCGAAGAAGTCCACAACGTACGTCCTGTTCACTATGCCTACCACCGCGGGGCTAACCTTCTCCGAAGCATATATGACCCTCTCCCAAGGATCCGGACTGTCGGGCGAGGCCGTGGGAGTTGTGACAGGAGAAGTCCCGCTTTCGGTTATCGTAGGAGGATTAGCTGACGTGTAGGTCAGCCCCATTCTATGGATTAGAACCTGCGGAGCGATCCCCGCCACCAGAAAACCTCCGATGACCGCGCCGACAAGTCCAACAAAGAGGTACGACCACAGGTCATTGCGTTTGCGCCTTTCCTTAGGCGAGTCTAGATCGACCATGAGCGACCCTCCCCAAACCTGTCTTCTGTTTGGAGAGTATAGTACCCATTTGTCAAATCCGTATAAAGAACGGGGGTCCTTTGGGGTTTACTCGTCCTCTTCAGTAACGTCGGCTCCTAGGGACCGGAGTTTTTCGGGCATCATCTCATACCCTCGCTGCACGATCTCCATGCCGTTGACCTCCGTGACGCCGTGAGCGGAAAGACCGGCGATGATGAGGCTGGCCCCCGCCCTGAGATCGCTGACCTTCACCGGGGCGCCCACCAACTTGGGAACGCCTTCGACGATGGCCGTACGACCTTCCACTTTGATGTTGGCGCCCATGCGGACGAGTTCGTTGACATGTCCGAAACGGTTGTCGTACATGGACTCCTGCACGACGCTGACGCCGTCGGCCCGGGCAAGCACCGACACAAGCGGCTGTTGAGCATCGGTGGGAAACCCGGGGTAGGGAAGAGTCTTCACATTTATCGGGTGCGGCCTTTCAGGCCCTTGAACGCGGACATAGTCTCCGTTTTCGGTGATGACGGCTCCGGCCTCTTTTAACTTGGCGGTGATTGGTTCCAAGTGCTTGGTAATAACATTCCTTACCACGACATCCCCGGAGGTGGCCACGGCCGCCATCATGAAAGTGGCCGCTTCCATGTCGTCGGGTATCACTGAGTGATTGGCCGCGTTCATCTTGGAGACCCCGCGGACCCGTACCACGTCCGTGCCGGCTCCCAGAACCCTGGCGCCCATCGCGTTCAGGAAGTTGGCCAAATCTACCACGTGAGGTTCTTTCGCCGCGTTTTCGATTATGGTGGTTCCTTCCGCTCGCGAGGCCGCGAGCATAATGTTTATGGTGGCGCCAACGCTGGGGATATCAAGGTAAATCGGCGCGCCAACAAGCTTCTTCGCGTGAAGCCGGACGACGCCCCCCTCTACCGTCGCTTCGGCTCCCAGCGCCCTAAAGCCTTTTAGGTGTTGGTCGATAGGCCTGGGTCCGATGTCGCAACCACCCGGCAGCCCAACCTCGGCCCTACCGAACTTTGCCAGCAAAACGCCCATCAGGTAGTAGGAGGCGCGGAGCTTCTTTACCAAATCGTAAGGGGCTACGTGGGAAGAAAAGCCGTTAGGCGCGATGGCCATAGAGTTACCCTCAATAGAGACGGAGGCTCCCAAATCGCTTAGGATCTGGGCAAACACCCGGACGTCTCTTATCATAGGGAGGTTGTCTATCACGCACTTCCCGTCCGCCAACAGGGCAGCAGGAACGACAGCTACTGATGAATTCTTAGAGCCGCCTACGGTCACCTCGCCAAGAAGCCTATTCCTTCCTCGAATCACGAGCCTCGACATGATTCCGGTCTCCTCACAGGGTTCTGCTGGCAGCGAACCCTCGTCTATTGATAGAACGACAACGGGTCTTTGGCTGTACCGTCTATGCGCACCTCAAAGTGAAGGTGAGGCCCGGTCGAGTTGCCAGTCGACCCCACGTATCCAATAACGTCACCCTTGTTAACAGAAGCGCCTACCTCGACGGCGAAGCGATCGAGATGGGCATACCAGGTCTGCTTCCCGCCGCCGTGATCTATCTTGACGAGGTTTCCATACCCACCGTTCCAGCCAACAAAAGCCACCATGCCGGAATCCGCCGCCAAGACGCTGGTACCCCGCGCGGCACCAATGTCTACGCCTTGGTGTAAAGACCCCCAGCGCCAGCCGAAGTTTGAGGTGATGGTCCCTTGAACTGGCCACACCATTTGACCCGAACCCATGGTCGGGACTTGTTTAGTACCCCGGCTCACTATCTTAGTAACAGGATACGAGAGTATCTTCTCAGACAAGGTAATCCTGGAGGTTTCCTTGCCGTTCTCTTTAATGACGACTTGAGTGACTTCCTTTTGGCCGTTTTTCCCTGCCTGGATAACCGTCTCTTGCCACGGCCACTTTTCAGGGTCTTCTTTGACCTGAAGAGAATAGGGAATGTTGACGGTAAACACGACCGTCTCCCTGGAACTCAGCGTAACGTAAGGATCAGGCACGACCAAGTTCAGTTCCTGGCCTATCTGCAAGAGGTCCCCTTCTAGTTCAGGGTTAGCTCTTCGGAGATCATCCACGGTAAGCTGGTTGGCTTGGGCTATCGCCCAGAGAGAATCGCCTCTCTGCACAATGTAACTCAAAGTTTTATCTGTTCCCCTGGCCAATATCCTGACCGCTTCTTCCCGGGTGCGGATAGACTCGGTAGGCACCGACTTGCGTTCAAAATCAATGGCTTCCTTAATCAAGACTTCCTCAACCGTCGCGTTTTGGGAAGCGCAATACCTGTTGATGTAGTCGGCGCGCAAGTCGGAGATGGCGCCGCGGGCCTCCTCCTCTGTGGCAAGGGCCACCACATCTTGACCGTTAACGCTGATGACATACCCCACCGACAGGTACACCAGGTTCTCTCTTAGGGCCTGAGTCAGTTCTTCCGGAGTCAACGCCGGGAGCGACCCATCGTCTTTGGCCTTAGTCAACGTGACATCGGTTTCCAAAGCGATCTCCATTCCGACTCTGGCCGCTTCTTCCTCCATCAGGAGCTGCAAGACGTTATCCTTCAGCCCCGGATCTTGTATTGTCCCCAGGGTAAGTTCTCCGATTGAGACAATATAGACCGTCTTGGATTGAGCCAGGCTGACCATGACGCCCGAGGCGACTAGGCACAGGGCTGCCAGGGCATAGATCAACATTTTCTTTCCTCTTTGTTTATGCGGTTTCGGTTCCTCCGCCATGGTTCTAGGTTCGGACACGATGCCCAACCGGGAGAGCCTGTCCTCCGCTTTCTTGCGTAACCTCCTGGCGTCACCGTTCACTGGGGCACACCTCGCAAAATGGTCTAGTCAAGGCTCTTATTGTCCGGAATTCCCATTTGCTCCAAGCATATCAGCCGTTGCATAGTCTTTCCAGGCGTACGCTTCCTTAACCAGCTCAGTCTATTCGATTCCAGATCATAAATCTCCTGCTAGGAAACCCTCTTTGCTTCAGCGTAAAGAGCAAATTCCAGGCGCTTCTTGGTGATGAGGCAAGTCAAAGGATCAGGACGCAATAGGTCTCCGGTCACGGCCAAGGCCCTGGCATGGCAGCCGCCTCCGCACAGGTAGCGCGCCCAGCAATCCGAACAAGCGGTCTTGGACGTCACTCTGGCTGCCGCCAACGCTTTGGGGAGGTCGTGTGCCCGTATTCCGTCGCGTATGTCGCCTAGAAGGTGGTCCGGGTTTCCCACCAGCTGGTGGCATGTGTACAGTTCTCCTGAAGGCGTCACCGCCAGGTACTCGTAACCCGCGCCGCATCCGGTAACGCGGCGTTCTTTGCAGACGCCTCGCCGAAGTCCCAGATCGAAGTGGTAGAACTCGAGCGGATCGCCGCGATCGCGACACTCGTCCCAAAACTGTGTAAGTCTTCCATATGACTGTTCGATCTGGGGAAGATGGACTTCTCGGATCGACCATTCATAGTCCTCGCCCACGGCGGGCTCCAGAGAAATCCGCCTGAACCCCTGCTCGTAGAGGTACCTTGCGTCCCGGTCGAAATCCAAGTTCATGACGGTGTATGTGCCGCGGACGTAATAATCGCGTCCTCCCCTGGACTCCACTGCTCTCTTGGCGTTGGCCAAGGCCACCGCGTGACTCCCGCCTCCGCCGCGACAAGGCCGCATGGCGTTATGTACCTCGGGCCTGCCGTCTAGGCTCAATATGAGGCTCACGCCTTCCCGGTTGAGGAAATCTAGTTTTTCTTGATCCAGCAGCACACAGTTGGTGGTGAGGGTAAACCTGAAGACCTTTCCCCGTGCCGCGCCTTGGTTTTTGGCGTAATCGATGGCGGCCACCACCGAGTCGAATGCCAAAAGGGGTTCCCCGCCAAAGAAGTCAACATCGATGAAACGCCTGGGGCCAGAGGCTCTGATGGCGAATTCTATGGCCGAAACCGCGGTCTCGGGAGTCATGAGTTGCGGGTTGCCGCCAAAACGGCCCAAACCCGCGAAGCAGTAACGGCAAGCCAAGTTGCAATCGTGGGCCACATTCAGACACAAGGCCTTTACCCAGGGAGTGTACGGATCCCAGGAAGTCTCGACGGTGTCGTCTCTCCCGTAGAGGGTAGACCCCCTCATCTCCAGAAAATCCTCCCACGCCCGGTCTATATCCGGGCGGTGGAAGCGGTCCCCGCAATGAGTCAAAAGCTCAGGAGGAACCTCTCGCCTGCCGCCGGCACTGGTTAGGGCAAGAGATGGGTTTCCGCCAACCCACTCCAATACAGCCTTGCCTACCGGATCGCACTTGTGCAGGGATCCGGTGGCCCCGTCATAGGCAAGGTCCCAGCCGTTTACCGAAAAGACATGGATACCCGTTTTGTTACCGTTCACTTTTCAGGGCAGGGTTGGTTGGAAACGGTACAAGAAGTCTTGCAGGCCGATTGGCAAGACGCCTGGCAAGATTCGCAGGAAGGCGTCTCCTTCTTCCAATCGGGAACGATAATGGGCACTATGTGAGTGGGCTTATGCATATTATGTAAAGTAGATTGGGCCATGATCGATGTCTCCTCTCCTGTTTCGGGTCCGGTATTGATTATATGAGACTGGAGCAGGAGATCAACACCACCTTCGCATGGCCCAAGAGGCATCGGGAATAATCCGGAGGGGGAGGAAAATAACATCTCCCGAGGAGAGGAATTTCCAGGTGCACCTCAAAGGGATTAAGATCATAGGCCGGATCGCGCCGACCGTCTTGTATTGTTTGGGCTGTCTCCTTCTCGGCATATGCGTCGGCCTCGCCCGCACTCCTGCCGTATCCACGGCAAAGGATCCTATATTGGCCTCTTCCGCCGGCTTTTTTGATCTGGGTGAACCTGAGGCATTTGAAACGAACGCGCCGGTCCCGCGGGAACCGGAGAAAGACCCGGGTTCCGTGGAAACCTCCTCAAACGAGTCGACCGGCCGAGCCGTCAAACCTTCGCCTAAGTTGGTGACCTATGTGGTCCAACAGGGCGATACGTTAAGCGCCATCGCCCGGAAGTTTGACACCACTCCCGACTCCATAGCGTACATCAACAACCTTTCGTCCCTGGACCGGATAGTGACAGGAACCGAACTGTCCATAATCCAAGGCGCTTCGGGAGTCGTCAAGCGGGTAGAGCCGGGAGACACCTTGTGGGACATCTCAATATGTTACGGGGTCTCGGTCAACGACATCGTGGAAGCCAATGATATCTTGGACCCCAACGACCTTAGGGAAGGCCAGTTGTTGATAATCCCCAACGCCAAGTTGACTCCGATGCCTCAGGCGAAAACGGCTTCAAGGTCCGATACGTTGTCTTGGCCTCTGTCCGGGATTATCAGCAGCCCTTTTGGGTGGCGGAGCCACCCGATTTCGGGCGACAGCAGGTATCACGAGGGAATAGACATCGCGGCCACCTCGGGAACTCCGGTGAGAGCGGCGGCGGCCGGTACCGTGACCCACGCCTCATGGCTCGGGGGATATGGAAGGCTCGTGATCATCTCCCACGGGAATGGACTGGAGACAAGATACGGCCACCTGTCAAGTTACGCGGTCAATGTCGGGCAAAAAGTCAAAGCCGGTGACGTCGTAGGATACGTTGGACAGTCGGGGGACGCGACTGGCCCCCATTGCCATTTTGAGGTGAGGAAAGACGGGCAGGTCCAAAACCCGAGGAGCTACCTCCCCTAGCCCCGAGCGTCTCAAATGCCCCTCTAATCCTACCAGGCTAGATTAGGTACTTGACGGCCAAGAGCAAAGCCGCGCCGGGCAGCCCCAGGAACCCCACGGTGAGGGCCGAGGCAAGATTGAGCCCCATGTGAAAACCAAAGAAGGCTCCCACAACGTTGACTGCCCAGATGACAAAGAAGGCAACGGCGGATCTAAGCGCCACCTTACCTAGTTGGGTTAAGGGCTGCGAGAGAGCTCTTAAGAGGTACAGACCGACGATGGCGGCTACCGCTATTCCGAGAAGTACGTTAAGTTCCAAAGAATATCCCCTCCGATGCACCATCTATGAGGGACAAGGGAGAGATATTCCGGAAAACACGCGGTTCTCGCGCCTAGGAGACCATGCTCTTGTACTTCTTTAGAAGGTAGGAGTATTTCTTACGGGCGGCTTCCATCAAGTAAATGGCTTCGTCAATCAGCTCGGGATCCACCGCTTCTTTGAAGCATGACACCGCCACGTCATACTCTTTCTGGGCTTCCCTTAAAGCCTCGAGGTATGACTCCCTTTCGTCCAGTCGGGTCTTGGGATTGTAACCCAACATGATACCAGTCGCCCCCCGGCGTAACGCTTTCCATAGGGTTTCCGAGCAATATACGTCACATGATGGAGTATTGCCACCTGATGGAAGTGTTATGCGGGTAAAACCCTAGGTATGCGGGGAAACTAGGTTACTTCCCGCCTGCCTTCAAGGGATCTGGCCAAAGTGACCTCGTCCGCGTAGTCCAAGTCCGCGCCGAAAGGCAACCCTCTCGCGAGCCGCGTGACCCGAACTTCCAAAGGCTTCAGCACCTTTGCCAGGTAGAGAGCGGTCGTCTCCCCGTCCACATCCGGGTTGGTCGCGAGGATGACTTCTTTCACGGGTGATCCGGGACCGAGACGTGCCAGGAGTTCCTTAGTTCGAAGGTCTTCGGGCCCGACCCCTTTCAAGGGCTCAATGTAGCCGTGAAGGACGTGGTACAGGCCCCGGTAGCCTCCTGCCCGCTCGATAGCGAGGACGTCTTTGGGATAGCCCACGACGCAGATCAGGGTCCTGTCCCGTTTTGAGTCCTGGCAGATGGGACAAGGGTCTGACTCAGTCAAATTGCCGCAGACAGAGCAATACCCGACCCGGTCCCGGGCTTCCTCCAAGGAAGATATTAGCTTGTTGATGGCGGGCTTTCCCGCCACGATCAAATGGAAAGCCAGTCGTTGGGCGGATTTAGGCCCGATACCGGGAAGTTTCCGCAGCTCATCAACGAGGCTCTGTATGGCGTCGGGAAAGACGGGCATGGGCTACCATTTCACCGGCATATTAGGGAGCCCCATGCCTGCCACTTTCGACATTTCTTCTCTGCGCTTTTCCTCGGCCTTTTGAACGGCGGCGTTGATCGCGGCCAGGATCAAGTCCTGAAGCATCTCAACGTCGTCAGGATCGACGACTTCCTTCTGAATCTCTATGGCCTTAAACTGCATTGAGCACGTGACCGTGACTTTAACCATACCGCCTCCAGCGGTACCCTCGACCTCGGCGTTCGCTAGCTCCTCTTCAACCCTGGCCATCTCGCTTTGGAGTTTTTGGGCCTCTTTCATCAACCTCTGCAGGTCAAGACCACCGGCGCCCGGAAATTTCGGCATTATGTATATATCCCCCTAGTCATCAACTATCTTACCGTCAACCATAGTTATTGCAGCTTTTACCAACGGATGCAAATCCCTGCGGTCCGCCGGAGCCCCTGAAGGGTCCGTGGCGGCCGTTCGCGGCGTGCCTCCCGCGCCAGGACCTCCGCCGTCCGCGTCGGAAGCTTCTGAACCAGGCGTTACGCCGCACGAACCCGCGTCCAATCCGCCACCGTTGCCGAACCCTGACAACCCGCTTGAGTCTTGCTCATTGACGTCTTCAGTCATCTCTTCCACAACAAGCGTCAACTTGCGGCCCATCAGCCGTTGCAAGGCTTTCTCCACCGGGTCCCTGTGGGTCTTCACTTGAATCTGCTCCATATGGGTGGTGTACCCTTTAGGATACCCAAGGACCAGCTTGTCCCCGCCTTCGACTCTCACCGGAACCGCGGGCAAGAGATATGCCCGCGCCAACCCGTTCCTTCGCCTGAGAAGCTCATCAAGCAGAGCCTTCCACACGCTCTTCACCTGGTCTATAGGTTCGGCAGGCAGGAGCGCGGGATCGTTGGAAGGTTGGTCCTGCGGAGCTTGTTTTGGAGAGGAAGCTTTGTCTGCCGGTACAGCCGGAGAAGCCTCCTTTGCCGCTTGTTCTGTCCGGGAAACGGGCGAGGGGGTCTCCGGACGAGAAACAGGGGGAGGCGCCTCCGGACGAAGAGTAGTCGCGGGCGCCGCCGAGGCAGGGATTTCGTCAAGCGACGTTTGGCCGAGAAACGTTCCCAAAAGAGAAACCTCAAGCACGAGCCTGGGATCGTCCTGGTTCTTCATGTCCGCCGCCGCTTTGGTCGCGGCGTCCAAAACAGAGATCAGCCAACGGGAAGAGAAAGACCTCGCCAAGGACGCCATTTCCTTGACCTCGTCCTCCGGACGCCCGAGTTCCGCGGCGCTGCCTCCCGCGCGCAGCAAGAGCATATCCCGGGCGAAGGCCGAAATCTCGGCGGCAAGTTCTCCCATGTCCTTTCCCCGGTCCGACATCTCCCGGGTATATTCCATGACGGTCTTGAGGTCATGACCCTCCAAAGCCCTAAACAACTTCACCATGGACTCGGTGGAGGTCTCGCCGAGTATTTCCCGGACATCCGCCTCTGTCACCGAACCCTCCCCGTATGTAAGGCAAAGATCCAGGATGGACAGGGCATCCCTCATAGACCCCTGGGCCGCCCGGGCAATCGCAAGCAAGGCGCCCTTCTCCCACCTAACATCGCGGGACTCGCTCTTCCGCCCGTCAATGCCGCGCTCTAAGATCTTCTCTAGCTGACCTTCGATGTCGCTGATGGACAGCCTGCGAAAATCCATGCGTTGGCACCGTGAAGTTATTGTAACGGGTATCTTGTGAGGCGCGGTTGTGGCCATTATGAAGATCACGTGTTCCGGCGGCTCCTCAAGGGTCTTAAGAAGTGCGTTGAAGGCCTCCTGGGTCAGCATGTGGACTTCGTCTATTATGTAGACTTTATACTTCCCTATTACCGGAAGGTACCTTACGCTTTCTCGAAGGCTCCTCATTTCATCGATGCCGCGGTTAGAGGCGGCGTCTATCTCGATGACATCCACTGAGCCGCCCTCGGCGACCGCCTTACAGGACGGGCATTGGTTGCAAGGTTCGGCGCCATCACGGGATACGCAGTTCAAAGACTTGGCCAGGAGCCTGGCTACCGTGGTCTTACCCGTACCTCGCGGTCCGGAGAAGATGTAAGCGTGGGAAACCTTCCCTTCTAACAGGGCATTCTTCAAGATGCGGATAACGGGCCTCTGGTTCACTACGTCTTCCCACTTGGCGGGACGCCAGACGCGATACAGCGCGACGTAGGACAAGTGTTATCCCCCCTGTTAGGCTTGTCCTATCCAAGTTCTTCCCCAAGGCAAAAGATTCCTTTGGGAAAAAGTAATTGGCCGTGCACCAGCCCTTGACCGCCCTCCCCAGGCGATACCGGCGTGGCTTGCTCCGGCCAGGACCCCCTGCGGCACATGGGAAGATTCGCTTACCGCTGCTTCCTTCCGGACCTGACGGGGTTCACGAGTTCCCATTGCGCAGGACCCAACCTTCAACGCCGCCCGCGCCGGCCGGACCCCAAAAAGGGTCGGCCGCATGACTGGCTTCAACCCCGCTATAGCGGATTGCGGGTTACAGGGCACCGCTACCTCCCCGTTTAGCACGGCCGGATACTTATTGTAACACGTCGCGGCCTACGCCGCTATCCGCTCTACCTGCCAATAACATGCTAGCCGATTAATGTCGTGTCGTGGTTCAAGGAAGGCTTGCCTCAAAACGGAGCTAACGAAACTAGAACGCGGCTCCGAGCAGAGTCATCATGACGCCGGCCGCTACAGCGGTGCCGATGACTCCCGCGACGTTGGGTCCCATTGCGTGCATAAGAAGGAAGTTCGAAGGATTGGCCTTCTGACCTTCGATCTGGCTAATCCTTGCCGCCATAGGCACCGCCGAGACACCGGCCGAGCCTATGAGCGGGTTGATCTTCCCTTTGCTCACTACGTACATGAGCTTGCCCATCAGTACTCCCCCGGCGGTACCTCCGGCGAACGCGACCATCCCTAGGCCCATTATGAGCAGGGTCTCGGTCCGCAGGAAGCTCTCGGCTTTCATTGTCGTCCCCACCGAAGTCGCGAGCAAGATAACCACGATGTTCATGAGCTCGTTGGCTGAAGTCTTCGCCAGCCTGTCAACCACGCCGCATTCCCGGAACAGATTACCCAGCATCAGGAGACCTATCAGGGGGGCGATGGACGGCAGCAGGAGACTTACCACGACGGTCACGACTATGGGAAACACTATCTTCTCGACGCGGGAAACCTCGCGAAGCTGGGTCATTATTGTTGTCCGCTCTTTCTCCGTCGTGAGAGCCCTCATTATGGGCGGTTGGATTACTGGAACCAACGACATGTACGTATATGCCGCGACGGCGATCGGCCCCAGTAGTTCAGGAGCCAACTTCATTGCCGTGTATATGGCGGTCGGACCATCAGCCCCGCCTATGACCGAGATGGCGGCCGACTGGGGCAGCGTGAAACCTAAGAGTTTGGCCAGGATGAGAGCCAGGTAGATGCCGACCTGAGCGGCCGCGCCCAGGATGATCGTGGATGGATTGGACAGCATCGGTCCGAAGTCCGTCATAGCCCCAACCCCCAAAAAGATGAGCGGGGGGAAGATTTCCTTTTCGACTCCAAAGGACAGGTAGTAGAAAAGGCCGCCGGGCATGTTGCCGGAAGGCGGGTTTACGATCGGCGCCAAAGGAAGGTTGGCGAGCACCGCTCCGAATCCGAGCGGGAGCATGAGGAGCGGCTCGAACTGCTTGGCAATGGCCAAGTACATCAGAAAGACTCCGACGCCGATCATTACGACTTCTCCGATTCCCAGAGAAGCCAAACCGGTTGATTCCCATAACCTCTGAACTACATCCAGCTTCCATGGCACCTCCCTTGTCCTGCCGGATTGGAGGCTCGCTCGTTCGCGGGCCATCCTCGTTTCCACGAAGAACCCGGGCCTCTAGCGCAAAGCCGATACCTCGCCATACGCCCCCATGCGCCGGAGCCGTTGGTCCGTCTTAGGAACACAGGCGTCGCGACTGCTTCGCGAGGTGACATGTAGGCTTCGAGCGCTGCAGCGATGGCAGCTTGAACCTCCTCGCTAATCGCGTGAGTCGAATGCCGCTCGGCTGTGTCCGGATAGCCCTCGATGTCCTCACTGGACTCGTCCGGCAGAAAGCCCGTCAGTACGGCAAACTCTTCTTGCCGCGCCTTTGATCCGTCGTTTTCGTCTTTTGAGCCGAACTTTGAGAGAATACCGTGGGTAACCCTAATGATTAATGAAAGGCCGGCCAGAGCAAGAAACACCACAGTCGCGTTCACGGCGATTAGGGCAAGGGCTCCTCCAAACGTATCCGGCAACTTTGTACCCCCTCAACCGCGCCTCGCTACGACGGTTCACGCTTCTAATCGTTCTAGATAACGCGGGAAGTCAATCAGATCGCATTATAGCATAGCGCGTCCAATGATGGGCGTACAAAAAGGACCGCCCAGGTGGTCGCCCGGGCAGTCCTGATGTGTGCGGTCGTATTGTCCGGCTCTAAGTATTATGGCGGAGGGAGTGGGATTTGAACCCACGAGACGGTTACCCGTCTACACGCTCTCCAGGCGTGCTCCTTCAACCGCTCGGACATCCCTCCGCGAATCCTACCGCCAAAAGTAAGGGACTAACTTCGTGGCGGAGGGGGTGGGATTCGAACCCACGAGGCGCGTAAACGCCTACTCGCTTTCGAGGCGAGCTCGTTCAACCGCTCCGACACCCCTCCGAAACCTGTCCTCTCCACTTACGAAACTTTACTATCTCGCTCTGAGCTTTCGAAAGAAGTCCTCGAGCAGAAAAGCGCACTCTTCTTCCAGTACTCCCGTGACCACGGAGACCCGGTGGTTCAACCTCTCATCACGGGCGATGTCCATCAACGAACCCACCGCCCCTGTCTTCGGGTCCCTGGCGCCTATGACCAGTTCCGGGATCCGCGCCATCACAATGGCCCCGGCGCACATCGGACACGGTTCGAGCGTCACGTACATGGTGGCGTTCAAGATCCGCCAACTGCCCTCGTGCTCCGCCGCCTGGCGTATAGCCACTATCTCGGCGTGAGCCGTGGGGTCGTTGAACGTTTCTTTTAGGTTTCTGCCCCGGCCGATGACCTTGCCATCCTTAATGATCACCGCGCCTACCGGCACTTCGCCGAGCCGGGCCGCTTTCTTGGCTTCGGCGATCGCCAATTCCATCCACTGTTCGTGTTCGCCACTGCCGGCCATGCGCTTCCTGCCTACTCGAAATCTCGGTTTTCAAACGGTTCTGGAAACAAGTGGTGCGCCCGGGAGGACTCGAACCTCCGGCAGACGGGGATTAGGAATCCCCCGCTCTATCCGCCTGAGCTACGGGCGCATCAAAACTTTCATGTCAACCTTGGTGGTGCGCCCGGCGGGACTCGAACCCACAGCCTACAGATCCGTAGTCTGTCGCTCTATCCAATTGAGCTACGGGCGCGTATTCCCTTGTCAACACATATTTTTAAGGTCGTGGCGGAGAGGGAGGGATTCGAACCCTCGAAGGAGGTTTCCCCCCTTAACGGTTTAGCAAACCGTCGCCCTCGGCCAGCTAGGCGACCTCTCCGCGATACAGTTACAACCCAGCGCTTCTATATCCGCGAACTCTATCTTAACACGGAAAATCGTTTCGTTCCAGTGGCGGAGGGGGTGGGATTCGAACCCACGGAGGGCTTGCACCCTCAGCAGTTTTCAAGACTGTCGCATTAAACCGCTCTGCCACCCCTCCGGAATTCCCCGGATGACCATGATAACACAGGCCAGAAGGTAGATCAATTCGCGGGCAGCGAGGAAATCACCGACCTTGCCGCCTCCACGCCCGACGCCGAAGCTTGAGCCAAGCTTCGGGTCACGCCGGCCCCGTCCCCGACCGCGTAGAGGCCGGGAATCTCGGTCTCCATCCGAGAGTTGACCTTGACGCGAAGCGAGTAGAACTTGACTTCGACACCGTAGAGAAGGGTGCTCTTAGACCATACGCCTGGGATCAGCCTGTCCAAGGCCTCCAACATCTCCATGATGTTCTTTATGTGACGGTACGGTAGCACCAGGGTGAGGTCGCCGGGCGTCGCCTCTTTCAAACTGGGCTGCACCATGCTTTTTGACAACCTCTTCTCCGTGGAGCGCCGTCCTTCCCAAAGATCGCCCAAGCGCTGCACAATGACGCCGCCTCCCAGCATGTTTGCCAGGCTGGCGATGTATTTCCCGTACTCGATGGGTTCTTTGAACGGCTCGGTAAAAGTCTTTGAGACCAAAATGGCGAAGTTGGTGTTTTCAGAAGTTGAGCAAGACCGCGAGTGCCCGTTTACAGTAACCACGCCGCAAGAGTTCTCGGTCACCACTTCCCCGCGGGGACAGACGCAAAATGTCCTGACCAAGTCGTCGAAAGACTTGGAGTAGTAGTGAATCTTGGGTTCCCAGACCTTCTCGGTTATCTCGTCGGTAATAACCGCCGGGACTTCCACCCTAACCCCGATGTCCACCGGGTTGTTCTCGGCGGAAAGACCGAGCCGTCGGGCCTCTTTGGCGAACCACTGAGCCCCTTCCCTGCCAGGCGCCGCGATGAGAAACTTGCATCGTTCGGTGCGGCCGCCTTCCAGTTCCACTCCGGCGATTCGGCCTCCCTCCACAAGGAAGCGCTCAACTCTGGTTCCGGTACGGATCTCGATCCTGGAAGACAGGTACTTATACATGCCTTCGAGTATTGCCGGGCAATTCTCGGTTCCGAGATGCCGGATCTTGCCGGGGACCAAGTCCAAGCCCGCTCTGGCCGCCCGCGTAACGAGGGCTGAGATAGCCTCGCTGTCGGTGCCGTAAAGGCGGTCGGGCGCGCCGAACTCCCGCCAGATGCCGTCTATATAGTCAATGAGACCCTGCAAGTGCCCGGGAGACAAATACTCGTCAAGGAATCCGCCAAAGCGGGTGGTGAGCGTCAGTTTCCCGTCGCTGAACGCGCCGGCTCCTCCCCATCCGGATGTTATGGAACACGGAGAACACTCAAGGCACCCGCCGACCTGGCCCTCCCTGGGGCATGTCCGGTTGGCGAGGGAGCGTCCTTTGTCTAGAAGGAGAACCGAGAGGCCGGGCGCTTTTCTGGCGAACTCAATAGCGGCGAAGATGCCCGCGGGCCCGGCGCCAACGATTATGACGTCCCAGTCCATAAAAGCACCTCCCTGGTTACAGTGCCCTACGGAGCGTGGACTACATCCAAGTTCTCAAACCGGCAAATATCCCGGGAGAAGAATAGCTTCACAGAACCCGTAGGACCGTTCCGCTGTTTGGCGATTATCAACTGGATGGTGTTTTGCTGTTCCAGTTCAGGATCGGCGTACAGGAACATTACTATGTCGGCGTCCTGCTCGATTGCCCCTGACTCACGCAAGTCGGAAAGCTGGGGGATCTGCTTCTGACGCTGCTCAACCGCGCGCGAAAGCTGGGATAGAGCAATAATCGGAACGTCCAGTTCTCTTGCCAAGCCCTTAAGCGACCGGGAGATTTCAGATATCTCCTGCTGCCTGTTGTCGAGCTTGCGTGACGGCCTCATTAGCTGGAGATAGTCAATGATCACAAGCCCGAGCCCGTGTTCGGCCTGGATCCTGCGGCACTTGGCCCTAAGCTCCATCACGGAAATGGATGGGGTGTCATCTATGAAGATCTTTACCTCGCTCAAGCGTCCCAGGGCGAGGGAGAGCCGCCGCCACTCGTCTTCGTCCAAGTATCCGTTTCGAAGCCTTTGGCTGGGTATGGCAGCCTCCGAACACAAGAGTCGCTGAGCCACCTGTTCCTTAGACATCTCAAGGCTGAATACGACCGACGGAACATCTGCCCTAAGCGAGACGTTCCTCGCTATGTTTAACGCGAGCGAAGTTTTGCCCACGGACGGCCTTGCCGCCAGGATGATCAAGTCCGAGTTTTGGAAGCCGGTCGTCATCCTGTCCAAGTCACCCAGTCCGCTTGGAAGCCCCACGATCTCCCCGCCCCGCGTCGCCATAAGCTCGATCTTTTCCATGGTCTGAATGAGGACATCTTTCAACGGGGAGTATCCCTGGGTCGCCCTTTTTCGTGACACCTGGAAGATGGCTTCCTCGGCCTGGTCCAGGAGCTCGTCCACTTCCACGGTACCTTTGTACGCCATGGACGCAATCTCGGTAGCCGCCGAAATGAGCCTTCGCATAAGGGCCTTCTCCGCGACTATTCTGGCATAGTACTCCACGTTGGCCGCGGTGGGAACGAAGTTGGCCAGCCTGGCCAGTTCTGCCACGCCGCCAACCTTCTCGAGCTCGCCTGAAGCCCGGAGCCTGTCAGCCAAGGTCACTACGTCCACTGCCTCGGGGACCGACGCCATTTCCATCATGCGCCGGAAAATCACCCGGTGAGTCTCTTTGTAGAAATCCTCGGGAGTAAGGATCTCCGCAGCCGTCATGACCGCTTCTTTCTCAATGAGCATTGAGCCCAGCACGGACTCCTCAGCCTCAAGGTTCTGGGGAGGCACTCGCTCAAGAGTCGACGACATGGATCACACCTCCGAACTCTAGCTCACGGTCACAAACGGTCATCAGTCAGCGCAGTAAGAGGACCGGCGCCATTCGGGACAGACCACGTCCAGCGCCTCTTTCACGTTGGAAACGAACACCACGTCTATTCCCCGGACTTCCTTCACGCCCTTGGCGTTCTCCTCGGGAAGCAAGATGGCCTTCATCCCGGCTTGTTTTGCCCCATAGATTTTCTCGTAGACTCCTCCTATGGCTTTGACCTGTCCCTGAAGGGACACTTCGCCGGTAACCGCTACGTCTTGCCTCAAGGGAAGGGATGTCACGGCGGAGAAGATGGCCAAAGTGATGGCGAGACCCGCCGAGGGACCGTCGACTCTGGCTCCTCCCACGATGTTGACGTGTACGTCCTTAGACGATAGATCGATACCGAAGAGCTTCCTCAGGCACACCGCCGCGTTAAACAGCGAGTCTTTTACCATGGACCCCGCGGTCTCGTTCATCCTGATGGTGCCCTTGCCCGGCTCTCTGGCGTCGAAAGAGACCGCCTCGATTTCCAGGATGGAGCCCAAGTAGCTCATTACTCCCAAGCCGAAGGATTTGCCGACTTCCGCCGCGTCTCTGGCCCGAACTGTCACGCTAGGCAGAAGCCTTCCGGTCCCGATGGCGTCTTTCACGTCGGCCGCCGTTATGGAAAGGAAGCCTCTTTCAGGCATGGAGCCGTGCCTGTGGAGCGCGATCGCGTAAGCGTCCGCCAAGAGCCCTACTGCCTTTCGTCCTTCGATTGTGTAGTCGGCGATTATCTCGGAGCCTTCTTCTGAAATCTTCGCCTTCAAGCGGCGCGCCGCGCTCTTCACTATTTGGACTATATGAGCCGGCGTCAACGCGTCAAAAAACACCTCCGCGCAGCGGGAACGCAAAGCGGGGCTAATCTCCTCGGGGTCCCTGGTGGTGGCCCCAACCATCACGAAGTCGGCAGGCGCGCCTTTCTCAAACAGCCGCCTCACATACTCGGGCACCCTGGGATCAGACGGATCGTAGTAAGAGGAATCGAAGGTAACCCGCTTGTCTTCCAACACTTTCAAGAGCTTGTTTTGGAGGAGCGGGTCCATTTCCCCGATTTCGTCTATGAAGAGGATGCCGCCGGTCGCGGCTGTAACGAGTCCGAGCTTGGGTTCGGGGATTCCCCCTTCAGCCAAGTCCCGGCGCGCCCCCTGGTAAATGGGATCGTGGACCGAACCCAAGAGAGGGTTTGTTATCTCCCTGGGATCCCACCTCAATGTCGCGCCGTCGGTTTCAACGAAGGCCGCGTCTCTCTTGAACGGTGAAAAAGGCAACTTCTGAGCCTCTTGCAACACCAATCTGGCAGCGGAGGTCTTACCTACCCCCGGCGGGCCATACAAAATGACGTGTTGGGGAAAGGGGCTCGCTATCTTGGAAAGAAGCGCCTGGATAGCCCGGTCTTGTCCTACGATATCCTTGAGCCTTCTGGGACGCAAAAAGGCAAGCGCCGAACGGGAGATGTTTTTCCTCTCCAGCCTCAGGAGGTCTTGGAGCTTCTTCCGGGTCGTTTCGTTTTCCGGTCCAAGGTCGTCCGCGAGAATCTCGCGCTTTATGTCCTGGACATACTCCTCGTGCTTCTCCTGCATCCTTCGGGTCACGCGCTCTTCTATCTCCTGCTCCACCGATTGCCTGGCAATCCTGTTGGCTATCTCCTCCTGGCATTCCTCAAGGATGTCCGGGATCTCCTCAATGGCAGGAGACACCCGGATGGTCGGATCTTCGTACACCACTTTTTGTAAGGCTATGACCTGCTGTAGCAGGTCTTCCGATTTCATGCCAGACAAAGCGTCAAGCTTGCCGGCCTTCAGGACGAGCTTCTCGGCTCCGTAAATGGAAGCCAGATAACTGAACATCGCCCCTATCTTACGCTTGAAAACCTCTTCCATTTCGAGGTTCTGCGCCATGCTCGGTTTTTGCGTCAAGCTAAGTTCCCACCTCCGGCCGTATCTCAACGGATACTTTCGCCCGCACTTGTGGGTGCAGTTGGATTATCACTTCATGAACTCCCAGTTCTTTCAAGTTTTCTTCGAGAAGTACCTTGCGCTTATCCACATCAACCTTATACGAACTCTTTATCTTGTTCGCTATTTCCTGGGGAGTGATGGAACCGAATATTCTGCCGTGCCCCGCCTTCGCGTAGAAAACAAGGGTCTTACCCTCGATCTTTGAAGCGTTCACCCGGGCCTCCTGGAGGTTTCTGTCCTCCTTCTCCTTCTTGGCGATGTTTAAAGACTCTTGTTCCTTAATGGCTCCCTTTGTGGCCGGCACCGCTAAGCCTTTGGGAAAAAGGTAGTTTCTCGCGTACCCATCTTTGACGCTTACCAATTGCCCCTTCTTTCCCAAGCCCGGAACATCTTGTTTGAGGACGACCTCCATTAGCGTAAACCCCCCTTATTCGTTTTGAGACGGTTAGTTTGAGCGTGAATGGCGGCAAGATTAGAGAATCCGCTTGTTGGCTCCCAGTTTAAGATGGCGGAAGTCCAGAAGCATATCCATCATACCAAAGATCGGGATCAGCAGAGACAAGAGCGGGCTCATTGAAGACAAATTGAAGAGTAGTAACATCGCCAGCCCGACCATGATCTTGGAAAATCCGGTCCTGAACAGGTAGAAGGCCGTCAGCGAGAAGACTTCCAGAGTGCCGAAGATGGAGGCCACACTATATACGTTTTGCGCGATGATCGTCAGCGCCTCAAGCTCGGGCCTGTTCCGCAAGAGCACAATCGCGACAAATCCCGATAGCCCCAGCCAGGCGACGGCCTCAGGAAAAACCCAGCGGCGAAATGGAGGGAGAGGATCCAGGCTGTACCCAAAGCGCGGCAGGATCATGCGCATAACTTCGATGTTTATGTACGACATAAACACGCCCGCCAACACGAAGTAGCCCGGTACCAGCCTAAGCAGAAGATCCCTGTTCGTTATGATCTCGAGGAGCTGATTGAGCTGCGGGCTATCCCCGGCGATGCTCTTGGCTAGTTCCATGCCTGCCTTATAGGCTTCAAGCATCTGGTCGAACAGGTCAAGAGGAGTGAGGCCGGATATGAGATATGTTGCCAGAAAACCCGCTAAAGCCCCGGCAACCACGGACGCCGCCGTCAGAAGCAGCACCGCGGTGTACCGGTAACCCCTGCGGACCGACCATCCAAACACCAAGCCGACCCAGCCAAAGCCGATCCACAAGGCCGCGGCGGATACCCATCCCATGAGGGGAATCAGGACAAGCGCCCCTACTATGGACGCCAGAACCCCCCACTTGCCCCCATGGCGCAAGACCGCCAGGGCGACCGGCAAGGGAGACACAAAACCTATGACGGTGCCTATGACCGGAACGTAAAAGGCCAGGAGCATCAAGACGGCGCTGAGCGTCGCCAGCATGGCGCTCTCGACCAAAGGCCTCGCGAAACCTTGCCTCAAGGGCCCACCCCGCTAACGTTGGTTGCTATGGCCAAAACGGGGCTTCCCCGCAGGGAGCCCCGCCGGCGCGCCATTATTGCCCGGCAATTGCCGGTAGAATGGTCGGTAAGTCGCTACTCGATGGTATACGGCATCAAGGCCATAACCCTGGCTTTCTTGATGCAGTTGGTAATTGTCCGCTGGTGGCGGGCGCAGTTACCGGTGATCCTTCTCGGAAGGATTTTCCCCCGCTCCGTGATGTAGCGGCGCAAACGGGGTACGTCTTTATAGTCAATGTCTGTGATGCCCTCGACACAGAAAGCGCATACGCGCTTCTTGGCCTTGCGGCCTCCTTCGCGTCTCACAGGAAAACCCCCTTAGTCTCACTCAGTGAAATTCTCTCCGTAGCCCGGGTCTTCGGGGATATCCTCGAAACCGTCATCGGGCTTTGTTCTCGGTTTGGGGCCGAGGAACTCCACGCTCTCGGCGATGACCTCCCAAACCTTTCGTTTTTGTCCGTCCTTAGTCTCAAAGGTGCGGGTCTGGAGGCGCCCTTCGATGGCCACCAGCCGCCCCTTGTCCATGTACTTACAGGTAATCTCGGCCAGCTTGCCAAACACAACAATATCGAGAAAATCGGTTTCCCTTTGGCCCGACTGGTTCGGCTTCCTGTCCACCGCCAGCGCGAAAGTGCTAACTTGTGTGCCGCCCGGGGTCACGCGAAGTTCCGGCTGTTTGGTAAGCCGTCCGATCAGAATCACGCGGTTGAGCAAGCTCTTCCCTCCCAAACTTCGTCACTACTCAGCGTCTGTGGCTTCTCCTACTTTGGGCTCCTCCTTGGCCTGGGCATCCCCCGGAGCTTCCTTGACGATCCTTACTTGTGGGGTTCCCTCGCCGGAAAGCGGCTTCTCACCTTCCGCGTTCGCTGGAGCTGCTTTCTCCGGTCTTGGCTTCGGAGGCGTGATCCTCGAGATCATGTGCCTTAGGACTTCCTGATCGATTTTCATCAAACGATCAAGCTCTGCCGCGACCTGCTTATCGGCTTCAAAAGTCATCAGGATGTAGATGCCGTCACGAAGGTCATTGATCTCGTAGGCTAGGTGTCGCTTTCCCCACTTTTCCGCGGTCTTAACGATGCCGTTGGCTTTGGTGATGAGATCCTTGTACCTGGCGATTAGCGAGGCTATTTTTTCCTCGTCGTAATCGGGGCGGGTGATGAAAAGCAGTTCATATAAACGCAATACTAAATCCTCCTCCCATGGACTTGTGGCCCCTCGTCACGCGGGGGCGGGAGTTCAGGGGCATCGCCCCATTCGCTCAACCGGCGCATGGACGATTATAACTTGTGGTAGGGGAGAACTCAATAGGGTTCCCTTAAACTTCCAGCCCGTCCGCTACCACGAGGCGCTTTTTCATCCGCGAGGAAAAACGGACCCTGTCAAGCAGGACAACCCGCCCGCAGCGCAGGCACTTGAGGCGAACGTCCGCTCCCGCGTGGAGGACTTGCCATGTGTCCCCGCCGCACGCGTGAGGTTTCTTCATCTGCACCACGTCGCCGATCCGAAGCGGTGGGTCTAGAAGCATCCGGTTATCTTCCTTTCATCCCCGAATCCGGGCGACGATCGCCGGCCATAAAGTCCGGTAGATGCCTAAAAGCACCGACATAAGCCCAGACGAGTTTGCTGCTTCTTTCGCGCCTTGCAGAAACCCCGCGGTAAACACCGGGTAAAGCGTGCCCGCCAAGATTGACAGCCAGACCAAGCATATGGCGGTCTCAATCAAGCCGCCCAGAAGCCGTACGGCGAACCCTGTGGGAAGGACCCAGGACAGGCTTCTGGCCAATATGCTGCCCAACGTGGTCAAAATGGCCAGAAGCCCCAAGAAGACAAGTCCCGAAGCCAAGAAGTGGGACACTGAGAAGGCGACTACCCTACCCCAAGTGGGGTTAGGCCCGGCCATAGCGGCCGACGCTGCCATGTTCGCCTGGAGGCTCCCTTTCAAAGCGCCGAGCCAACCGCTTCTGCCTATGGCCTGAAAGACTTGGTCAAAGGTCGCGGGGTCATACGGCAGCGACAACCCTGGTAAGGGCGGAAATACGTTTTGCGTCCAAGACACCATTGACTCAACAAAGTGGTATTTCGAGTCCAAGAAACGCAACACCGGACCGGACAGAAGGTAGGCACCGACGAAGGCCAGAACGCTTACGATGAGGTTCATCACGGCTCTCCAAAAGCCGGAGGTAAACCCTCTCAGAAAGGCGAAAGCCAGCAGTATGCCGATGGCTACGTCCACGTAGTTCATTTGTGCCGCCCCCTCTTGTTTGAAAGCCCCTGCGTGGGCCACATCCGGTCGGCAAGTGCCAGGATCACCGCGGGTATGGCTGCTCCCGAGTGCTTTCCCGTGTACCCCGCGAGCATGACGTCAATATAGTAGGCCAAGAGTCCAAAAGCCGAATATGCCAAGGCGGCGGTCAAGACATCCTCTAAGTACAAGGTCTTGGCCTTATCCCCGATAGGCTTGCCCACGCCGTCAGATGCTCGGACGGCCAAGAACACCAGGGGAAAACGGAAAACGGACTTCACGCCGCCCAGGAGCGCTTCTGAAACTACTCCCACCAGCAACAGCTTTATGAGGCGCCCTGCTCCTTTATCTAGACGCAAGAACCCTTCCCCCGGTTCGAACATATATATCCTGATTATCGGCTGGAGGACTCACGGCTTTGGGCGGGACGGCCTGACCAGTCGAAGTCCCGAGCCGTGTCTTACCAAGAGAAACCCGCCTTTCAGCTCCAAAGGTTGTCCCCCTGCCGGAGTACGCCATAGCTCCCTGCCGTCCTCTTGGGACAAAGCTATCACATGGGTTTCGGACAGGGCAACAACGCACTGCTCCGGCTCTGACCCGTCAGCCGACTCCCAATCCGCTACCGAGACCACTCTCTTGGCGGGAGCCTTGACCCAAAGAAGCTCGCCCGAGGAAGAGACTAGGGCGGCGTTGGGCGTCATGAGTTTCCCGGTTAGTCCCGAAGGCTCGTAGCATAAGGCTACGGAGTCTCCCACTTCGGCGGCTCCGGCTATTGGAGCGGGCGGTTGATACGTCCAACGTATATGCCCCAAGTCTGATAGAGCGGTTAGCGACGAGCCGGTCACCGCCAACACGGTACCGTCCTCTTTCGGGAAGATGTCCCTCCAGAAGCCTGTACCGACTTCGCGTTCCCAGAGAAGTTGTCCGTTGGGTTTGTGGATAGCGTACAAGCGGGCAAGAGTCCCGGAAGGGAGGTCGATGGAGCCTATGAAAACCCTATCTCCCGTTTCCACGCAAATGACGGGAGTGGCGGTCAAGGTGGCTTCCCATGACGTATCCCCGCTCAGCGTAACGCGACGAAGAAGCCAGTTGGTTCCAAAACTGAGCCCGTCCTTGGGCCTGGCCGTGTAACAACACCCGTTCCCGGCGCCGAGGAGGAATTCGTCGGAAGACGCCTGGGCAATGGGACGTTCCGGCGATCCGGGAGCCGCGGCGATTAGGTGTCCGTCACGCGCCGTTACGGCTGATGAACCTACCAGTATCGCTTGCTCGGCGGACATCTCGACCGGGATCACGCCCCCGCCCACTGTTCCCAATACCAACCCTGAGTCAGTCGACAATAGGAATCCTGCGTCTCCTGAACAAAGCCTCATAGCGTGGCCAACTTCCCATATGATCGATGGAGGCGGGACGCGGCCCATGAAGTACCCCGCCAGGACCCCTACCGCCACCAGCATAAGGGCTCCCGTTCCAAGAAAGAGCGCCTTCCTGACGTTCGGGCCGGTCCGAGTGTCTTTGTCCCGATAGGCCCGAGGGCGCCCGTCGTTCGCGGGGCGTTCCGGTTTCCCCTGCGATGGCCTTCTTTCCAGCGGAAGCCGTACTCCCATGAGCATCCCTCACAAGCGCGAAACCTGAGTCTTAAGAGATGACAGCGTAAGCCAGTAGAAACGCGACACCCAGGATCGTCAGTAGCCGCAACCACCAGTGGAGAGACGATATGACGCAGAAATCTTGATAAGCGCTTAAGCATTTTTCAAAGTGACCCATATCCTGATAAGCGAGGACGAGATTGAAACGGGGCTCAAGAAGCAGCATGTTGTCACGAAGCGCCTCAAGGTACAAATCTCGGGCCCGTACCGGATCTCCCTTTAGGAGCGCCACGTTGCCGAGACCGGTGAGAGCCGAGACATCCTTGGGCCTCTGCGAGATGCATTTCTTGAACAGCTCTTCGGCTTCGGCGAGCTCTCCGTTCAAGGCGTAACACATGCCCAATAAGCGCAAGTGTCTCGGGTTGGGCGAATCTGCTCCGCCGGTCTCTTGCTCTATCAGTTGGATCGCCTCGCGAGCCTTTCCGGCGCAGACCAACTGCCGCACCCTGCTCTCAAGTCCCCACACGACGTCTCCCCACCTTCGTTTGACCCTGCATACTTCTAGCGGGCCTTTCCCATGTCCTCCATTGTATACCGCTAATGAGCCTGAGAGAGATTAGGAAACGAAACGCAGAGATTCAAGGAGGTGTCCGCTTGTGACAAAAGTGGCCGTTGAACGGGGCCTTCGACCGTACCACGACGCCCTGAAGAACGCCGGATTCGTTGTGGTCGAGTTGAACAGCCCGGACCAGATAAGAGCAGAGGATACACACGCCGTGGTGCTTTCCGGAACCGACAACGACTTCATGGGGATTGACGCGGGGTCGCCTAAACCGGTGATCACCGCAGCCGGTCGTACTCCTCTAGAAGTAGTGAGTGAAGTGCGGCGGTCTCTGGGGCCGCGAGAGTAAGATCTGACGACCCTTGGGTGGCCCCGGAATCGCTCCGGGATACGCTGCGCAACAATGAGTCGGCCCTCATGACCCCCGCGGCGATGACCTGGGCCATCTTCATTACTAGGGCCAGCCTGGTGTTCTGCAACACCATGTACTCCATAAACCCGCCGACGTTGACCACTCCCGCGATGTACAAGTCGCCGATGGGCGGAAGTCTCTTTCGGACTCCCAGCCCCGGACGCAGGGGGCCCGGGCGGACCATGATGGAACCCACTTCGTTTCTCGCCCCTAGGCAGGCGTCTACGCCGAGAATGGCTGAGCCGTTGGACAGTACGTTGATGGGCAAAGCGGCAAGGTTCTCCGCGTGAACCGGGTGATCCAGCGTCCCCAGCACGGTTCCTTGAAAGCCTGACGCGCGCAAGAGAGTGCCCACCAGCGGCCCCAGGGAATCCCCTGTTGAGCGGTCAGTGCCCACGCATACGACGCTTAGCGGTTTAGATAATCCCAGATCGGCGACCGCGCTCAGGACCGCGATAGCTACTTCTGTTGAAGCGCGCGGCGATGAGGAATTGATAGTAAGTGGCGAGATGACAGATACCCCTGATACAGAAATATGCTCCGCGCGGGGCAAGATAATACATGACTTGCCAAGAGTTGGGTTCAGGGTGGCTTGGGGCTTAGAGCTTGGGCCGTGCGACCTGCCGGCGAAGCCAGGTCAGTGTTTGACTATGGGCTGTCTCCGTCAGGGCTATGATTTTGGCTTGGCTTCTGACTGGGCGGTCTTTGCGGCCTCTTTCACTTGGGCGTGCCCTTCGAAAACGGCGCCTTCGGAAACGGCAAACATGGCCGCGATTATGTCGCCTTTGACGCGAGCGGACGGGTAGAGTTCGAGTCGCCCGGAGCAAGTGATGTTCCCGTTCACGGTACCGGCGACGGTGGCGTTGTTGGCCTTAAGGCTGGCGTTGAGGAGGGCGCTCTCAGATATGGTGACGTCCCCTTCGGTCTCTATCGACCCCTCTACCGCGCCCTCAATGCGCAGGCTGCCTTTTGACTTCACGGTTCCTTTGATTTCGATGCTTTTTCCAAAGAGGCTTTCAAAGCTGCCTGACTTGGGCTGGGGGTCATTCTTGGAAAACATACTCAAAGCCTCCCGCTTTAGGGCAGATATCCGTCTTCGGGGTCAACCGGCTGGCCGTTTAGTCTGATCTCGTAGTGCAAGTGAGGACCTGTCGCTGTTCCCGACTGGCCTACGTTGGCAATGACGTCCCCGCGCTTCACTTCTTGTCCCGCGGTGACTCTAAGTTTTGAACAGTGGGCGTACAAGGTGCTGTATCCGAACTTATGTGAAAGGATAACCGTGTAGCCGTACCCGTACTTGTAACCGGCGAAGGTTACCACACCGTCCGCGGTGGCTTTGACATCGGCGCCGTATGGAGCGGCGATATCCGTCGCCTGGTGCTGGTCACGGGTTCCGGTAACCGGATGGATCCGGCCGCCGAAGGACGAGGATATGCTCCCACTTACCGGCCAAATGCTTGGCTTGGCTCTGCAAAAGTCAACCGTGGTCACGGCTGTCTCCTGTAGCTCCTCGACCTTCTCATCCAGCTCGTCCAAGCGTTTCTCAAGGTCCTCGCTTGCCAGCCCAAGCGCGTAAAGGGCGCTGCCCATATCCCTGTCGAGGAGCTGGCGGGGATTGGTCAATCCGTCACGCGAGGTCAGGCCGGGAGATCGTTGAACCGACGCGGCGGCAAATCCCGAACCCGTGGACTGGGGCAACAAACCTTCCTCGTCAAGCATGGTCCTGATCTGGGCTTCGGTAAGTTCCGACTGTCGGAGCCGCCGGCTCAGTTCTTGATACTGCTCTTGCAGGGCGATGATTTGTTGCTTCTGGGAATCGGCCACCTCATGCAGGTACCTGAGTTCCGCTAGTTCTTTTTGGTTTTCTCTGTATGAGCAGACGAACCACGTTAGGGCGGCGGTAGCCATCACAAGGAAGCAAAGGGCGGTGACTACGAAACTACGGCTGAAAGCCAAGGACTTGCTCTTGGCGCCACCGTGGTTTGGAACGATCAAAAGCGTGTATCGTGGCTCCGGTTCCGGTCCAAGGACTTTGGGCCTGGCTCCTTTTGCCGACTTTGAGAATAGCCCCTGCAACAGACGCACCACCGATCATCTCGACGAGCTACTGGATGAACTACGCTAAAGTGGAAGACTTGTCCTCATGTCAGATTCGACGTGTCTGTACAAGTTCCTGCCCTAGGAGACGGTTTTTTCTGGGAGGTAGATCCTGGGTACCCGGGGTGAAAGGCCTGTGAGTATCTCGTGGGCTATCGTCCCCGCCAGGCGCGCTACGTCATCTACGGTTATGGTCTCGTCACCGTCTTTTCCAATGAGAGTAGCACGTTCCCCGGGCCGGACGTCGGGAATAGCTCCGGCGTCCACCATGAGTTGGTCCATACAGACCCGCCCTACGATAGGAAGACGTTTTCCCCGGACAAGGACCGAACCTTTGTTTGAGAGATTACGAGGATATCCGTCGGCGTACCCTATGGGCAAAGTGGCAATTGTGGTGGGCGACGGGGTCACGTAGGTCGCCCCGTACCCAATAGCCGTACCGGAGGGTACTGTCTTGACATGGGATATGGTGCTGTAGAGAGAGAGCACAGGGCTTAGTGAACCTATCCCGGCCAGCGATTCGTCGGGGTAAGAGCCGTACAACATGATGCCGGGGCGAACGAGGTCCAGGTGGGCCGCGGGATAGGCCAGGATCCCCGCGGAGTTTGAAGCGTGATAGTACCTGGGTCTGAGGTTGGCGCGCTCGACGACTGTCCGGACGGCCTCAAACGCTTCTATTTGTTTCTCGGTCCGGGCCCGGTCGGTGTCGGCCACTGAAAAATGGGTGAATACCCCCTCGAAGAAGATTGAACCGGTCGAAGCGATGAAGTTCAATGCCAGAGAGATGTCGTCTTCGGAGCGGAAACCTATCCGCCCCATCCCCGTGTCGATCTTTAGGTGAATCCGTGCTCGGCGGCCGAGTTTCTCCCCTGCGTCCGCCGCGTACCTTAGGCCTTCCATGCTTGTCACGGTAATCGACACATCCCGGTCAACAAGGACTTCGGTGGCCTCCCTGGTGGACGGGCCCAAGACCAGTACCGTGGCGGTTATGCCGGCGTCCCGCAGTTGGACCGCTTCGTCAGGGGTAGCCACCGCAAGGCCTTCTACTTTGGGCTCTTTCAAGGCGACCCGTGACGCTTCCACCGCGCCTATCCCGTAGGCGTTGGCTTTCACTACAGGCAATAGCCGTGTGCTAGAACCGGTGAGATCGGAAGCGGTCTCAAGGTTCCTGCGGAAAGCTTCCAAGTCTACCTCTGCCCATGTCGGTCTCAGGTGTTTCTGCATGGAAAAGGCCTCCTGTGCTGGGGGTTAGGTTGGTGTTTCACGTGAAACATCCGGCGCCCGCCTAGTTTGTCGCCGCGGCGCGAGCTCCACGTTGAATGGTATCTACCAATCTCTCCAAGTCCTCTTCACCGTAGAAGGACACTTCGATGGTGCCCCTTGAACCCTGGACTCTGACCTGAACTGGGCTGCCCAGGGCGGCGCTCAACAACTCCTCGGCATCCCGTCGCCGCGTCGGAACCGCGGGCTTTTCCTTTTCCCTCTTTTGCGTCTTCTTGCTTTCCGCCGCGACGGCCTCCTCGGTTTTCCGAACAGAGAGCCCCTTGGCTACCGCAAGCTTGGCCAAGCGCACTTGCGCCTCGCGGTCCAAACTAACCAGCGCGCGGCCGTGTCCGCCAGACAGAGCACCCGACGCCAACAACTCCTTAACCTCCGGCTCCAACCGGAGCAACCTCAGGGTGTTGGCCACGTCCGGACGGCTCTTCCCCACTCTTTTGGCTATCTCGTCCTGAGTGAGTCCAAACTCCTCCATCAGCCGCTGAAAGGCCGCCGCCTGCTCAAGAGGGCCCAGTTCTTCCCGCTGCAGGTTCTCGACAAGGGAGACCTCCATGGCTTCCCGGTCGTCCATTTCCTTGACAACGACCGGAACAGTCTCCAGTCCGGCCTTCAGAGCGGCCCGCAGACGACGCTCGCCCGCCACCAGACGGTACACGCTGCCGACCATCCTAACTACCAGCGGCTGAATGATACCGTGCTCCCTCAGCGAACCGGCCAACTCCTCAATCTTTTCGTCGTCAAACGTCTGCCTGGGCTGGTTCGGGTCGGGCTCGATATCCCTCGGGTCCACCTGTATAATCTCGCCGGCGGGAGCGTCTCCCGTCGGAATCAAGGCTTCAATACCTCTGCCTAGACTCTTCCTGGCCACGTCGCAGAACCTCCTCCGCAAGCTCTCTGTATACCTCGGCGCCCTTGGACCTTGGATCATAGATAGTGATCGGTTTCCCGTGCGAAGGCGCCTCAGAAAGCCTCACGTTTCTGGGGATGATGCTCTGGTACACCTTGTCCCTAAAGTACCTTTTAACGTCCTCAGCCACCTGAAGCGAAAGGTTGGTCCGCCCGTCAAACATGGTCAACAACACGCCTTCCAACTCCAAGGTGGAATTAAGCCGTCCTCTAACGAGCTTAATCACGTTCAAGAGCTGGCTCAGTCCCTCAAGAGCGTAGTACTCGCACTGGATGGGGATCAGAACCGAGTCGGCGGCCGTAAGCGCATTGACCGTAAGGAGTCCGAGGGACGGGGGGCAGTCAATGAACACGTAGTCGTAGTTGTCGCGCACCTGCGCGACCACCTTCTTCAACCGGCTCTCTCGGTCCTTGAGGTTAACCAACTCAATGTCCGCTCCGGCCAAGTCAAGGGACGACGCCAAGAGCCATAGGCCACGGAATCCGGTCGCCCTCAAGGCTTTCACGGGCTCGAGATTACCAATAAGGCAATCATAGAGCGACGGTCCCTTGCTCCGCCTGTCAACACCTAACCCGCTCGAAGCGTTGCCTTGTGGGTCCAGGTCCACCAAGAGCACAGATCGGCCCAGGTCTCCTAAACAAGCCGCGAGGTTGATGGCGGTAGTGGTCTTACCGACCCCGCCCTTCTGGTTGGCTATAGCGATTACTTTCGACATAACGCACCGGCTAAGGCTAGCCCTCTGATACTGTGAGGCATACTTTGAACTCCCATCTGTTATCGGCAATGTCTTCTTCACAGAAAGCGCTCAATCCTGCTTTTTGCATTTCCCGGACAACGCTCCTAAGAGCGTTCTGATATATTCTCGGGTCTTTTACCACGCCTAGGTGGGACTTCTTGTGCCTCGACCTAGCCGAGGCACCGGCCGCGGCTCCGCACATCGACTCCATCTCCGTGGCTGACAGCTTGCCCTTCAGGCATCTCCTGAAAAGAGCCAATTGCTTGTCCGGGTCAGGCACCTTAAGCAGCGCTCTCGCGTGCCGTTCTCCTATCTCTCCTCGCCTGAGGCTCTCGAGCACTTCCTGGGGCAGCTTTAGGAGGCGAAGCTTGTTGGCTACAGTTGATTGAACCCTATCACACCTTACCGCGATCTCATGCTGAGTCAAACCGTGCTCCCGGTTTAGCTCCCTGATGATTTCCGCCTCCTCGGCGACGTTAACATCGCCCCGCTTACATCCTTCAAGCAACCGCAACAACAAAGCGTCTCTGTCGCTGAGCTCGGCGGACTGCACATCGACCGCTTGCTGGCCCTGTCTCTTGGCGGCGAGGAACTCTATGTCTCCGGCTATGACCTCGTAGCAGTCCCCGACCGGGCGCACCAGAATCGGCGTCTTGGTTCCTCTCACCAAGTCTTTTAGAACTTTACGGCTTATGGATTCAGCCCCTCCCGGCACGTAAGCGCCGGGCCGCATTTTAACTGCCTCTACGGGTACCTCCTTTCCCTCGAACTTCTCAAATAGCGCTCCTCTGGACAAGAGTACATCCCCCCAGAGGACATGTTTCTATTATTTGGAGGATATTACCTTCCGTTTGAGGGGATCAAAATAGAGGTTTCTTGGAAATGTTGGAGTAGCGCCGCGGAAAACCTTCCGCTACCCCCGAAGTCTTTTCGTATACAGCCAGGAGTCTTCGGCCCGTACCCGACGGCAAACTATAGTCCAACACGCCTGCCAGGTTCAAGCCGATCTCAGGCAGCGACGGAGCCCTCGCGACTGTCTCCTCCTGCTCCGGACCGAGCCACAGTACCACTTTTCCGCCAACCTGGGCGAACGGCGCGCAAAGCTCCAGCGCCACCGCCGGCGCCGCCATAGCCCGGGACACCACCAGCCCGAAACCCTCCCTTAACAGGGGGTCCCGCGCGGCCTCTTCCGCCCGGACCTCCAACACAGAAGTCCCTTTCAGAGGTGCTTCCATCAATAAGCCGGCCATAAACCTGCACGCCCCTTGCCTTGCGTCCATCAAAGCGACTCTTGCCTCCGGAAAGCACAGCTTTACGGCCAACCCTGGCCAACCGTTTCCGCTACCCAGGTCCACCGCGCTCTTCACTTCCGACAGTCCTTCGATCAACTGAACCGAAAAAGAATCGGCAATAAGCTTAACCGCGATGTCTTCCGGCTCGGTAAACCCCACGACTCGCCTGCCGGGCCACTTGTAGTAGAACTCAAACCAGGACTTAACGTATGACGTGCCTCTACTATCCAGATAGAAACCCATTGAATCCATGCCTGTCTTGAAAGCGTCCATACCCCTGGCTACTATGGCATCCATAGCCCCCGGGTCCGCGCCGGCCCTCATCTCTCACCGCCACCTCTCAAATAGGCTAGAAGAATCATGGCGTCAGACGGAGACAACCCGATTTCCAAGGCGCGCCCAAGAGTGGCCGGACTGTGCCTTCGCAACTTGTCTTGCCCTTCCTTTGAAAGCCCCACGACCCTGGCCACGTCCAAGCCCGGCGGAATGGCCTTGCCCCTGTACCGGGCAAGCCGCCTCGCTTCCCTCTCCTGTCGCTCAATGAAGCCTTGATACTTCGCCTCTATCTCTACTTCGCTCAACACGCCGGACGGAAGGTCCCTAAGCTCAGGAATTTCAGGAAAGAAATCCGCCAAAGAGTATCTCGGATTCCTTAGCAGGTCCCAAACCGCCTCTCCCCCGCGCCTTTTCCTAAGGAGAGCGCGCGCTGTCTCCATCTGCCCCTCTTTGATCCTGAAGCATTCCCATCTTTCGTCTGAGACGAGGCCGATCCTTCGGCCCAACGGTGTAAGCCGGGTGTCGGCATTGGATTGCCTCAAGAGAAGCCGGTACTCTGCCCTTCCCGTCAGCATGCGGTACGGCTCCCTTATGGGCGTCCTCGTAATGTCGTCGATGAGTACTCCGATGTAAGCCTCGTCCCTCTGGAGTACGACGGGCTCCTTTCCCATGACCGTCATGGCGGCGTTTATGCCGGCAATAAGGCCCTGAGCGGCGGCTTCTTCGTAGCCTGACGAACCGTTGATCTGCCCCGCGGTAAACAGGCCCGGGATTTCCTTGAGCTCCAAGGTGGGTCTCAACTGGGACGGCACTACGTAGTCGTATTCGATGGCGTACCCCGGAACCGATATCACCGCCCGCGCCATCCCGGGCAAGCTCCTCACCATTTCTAACTGAACATCCTCAGGAAGACTAGTGGATAATCCGAGGAGGTATACGTCGTCAGAGTCTCCACACTCGATCTCCAGGTAAATCTGATGACGCGCGCGGTGAGGAAACCTGACCACCTTGTCCTCAATCGAAGGACAGTACCGCGGCCCTATACCCTCTATAGTGCCGTTTAGAAGCGGAGACCTGTGGACGTTCTTCCGGATCACTTTGTGGGTTGCCTCATTAGTGTAGGTAGAGTAACAGACCTCGCTCTCCCACACTCTGGGCTTGGACATAAAGGAAAACGCGTATGGCCTATCGGTGCCTTCCTCGATCGAAAGCTCTCCCCACGAGATTGATCCTCTCTTTATCCTGGGAGACGTGCCTGTCTTAAACCTGCCCATGACAACGCCCAAACCCTTCAACGAGGCGGATAGCCCGTGGGACGCGGGTTCGCCGATGGGCCCCGAATCCAGTATCTTCTCCCCGATGATCACGCGGCTCTCCAAGTACACACCTGTGGCCAGGACGACGACATCCCCGCGGAGCTCTCTCCCATCACGCAACCGCACCCCGCAGGCACGCCCATCTTTCCCGACCAGGATGTCACGGACCATCCCCTGCACCATCCGGACCCCGGCTTCTCCGAGGGCCCTCCGCATGTGGGCAGCGTAAACCTTCTTGTCCACCTGTGCCCGCAGCGACTGGACGGCAGGGCCTTTGGACGCGTTTAGGAGCCTCATGGAAGTAGTCGCATGGTCGGTGGCCAAAGCCATTTCGCCGCCGAGGGCGTCGATTTCCGATACTATCTGCGCTTTTCCGGGTCCACCGATTGAGGGGTTGCACGGCATGCTCGATACTTTCGCGACGTTCAGCGCGACTATGGTCGTCTCCAACCCGAGGCGCCTCGACGCGAGGGCTGCTTCTACCGCGGCGTGCCCGCTGCCTACCACTACGACCGTCCCTATCTCACCGTTCACCCAACGCTACCTCCGCCAAGAGCCTACTTCCCGACGCAAAACCTCGAGAAAACGCGGTCCAGGGCGGCTTCGGGAACATCTCTGCCCGTGAGTTCGGCTAAGGCCTTTGCCCCCCGTTCAACCGACAACGCCACAACGTCGTCAGTCCAACCTTCCTCGAGCTCTGACATTGCCTCCGATACCGAGTCCAAGGCCCTCCTGACGCAGTCAACTTGCCTCGCCGAGCCGGGGACGATATCACCGACCCCGGCGCCCGACTCGAAGAAACCGGCCACCGTACGCTTAAGCACGTCCAGCCCATCACCCGTGACCGAAGACACTTTCACGACCTTCTGTCCGGCTGGCCCCGCCACTTTTCTCGCGTCCCGGACACCGGACCCAACCCCTAGATCCACCTTGCTAACCACCAGCACTACCCTGCGGTCTTTCCATTTCTCCAGCCAGCGGATGTCCTCTTCCAAAATCCCTTCCGTGTCGTCTACTACGTAAAGGATCACTTCCGCCTCCTCGGCCGAAGCCTCAGCTCGCAGGACCCCGATGGCCTCCACGATTTCTTCCGTCGCCCGCAGACCGGCCGTATCAAGCAGCGTGACCGGCAAGCCGTCCCACTCGCTAGTCTCCCGCAAAACATCCCGGGTCGTCCCCGGAAAATCGGTCACTATTGCCCTATCTTCTCTCAACAAAGCGTTAAACAGGGACGATTTGCCCACATTCGGCCTACCCACCAGGCACACTGTTATCCCGTCCGAGAGCGCCAACCCCAGAGGGGCCCTCTTGAGAAAACCGTCCAACTCCCCGGCAAGTACGCGAAGCCTTCCGTACATTTGTTCGCGCTGATCCGGCACATCTTCAGGAAAATCCGCGGCCCCCTGCACTTCAGCCAATATATCCAGGAGTTCGCCCTCCCACCGGCGCACCATTGCCCCGAGCTCTCCGCAAAGCCTCCGGCCGGCCTGAAACAGCGCCGCTTCCGAGCGGGCCTCCACTACTTCCAGCACAGCCTCGGCCTCCTCCAAAGAGATCCGGCCTGATAAGTAAGCCCGTCTCGTGAACTCACCCGGCTCCGCCTGCCGGGCCCCGTGGGAAAGCGCCTCGGACAGTGCCTTCTCCGTTACAAGCCTGCCGCCGTGGCAATAGACTTCCACCGTATCCTCGCCCGTAAATGACCGCGGACCCCGCATCACGACTACTAAGGCTTCATCGAACACGTTACCGCTCGAGTCAACCAACCTGGCCAGGGCCAGCCGCCTGTCTTCCAGATCGTGAAGCCGTCCTTTCCGAAGACGCGCAAAAGCCCCGGCGACGTCGATTGCCTCCGGCCCGCTCACACGGACCATGGCCACGCCTCCTGTTCCACGAGGCGTAGCTATCGCCGCGATCGTGTCTCTATCGTCTTCCCGGTAGCGGCTCCCCACCCTGTCACCCCCGCAAAAGATGGAAAAGCCCCGGAGACCGGGGCTTTACGTGGACTCTCACAACTCGTCGATTAGCGCCCGCCGTCCTGCGGAGACTTGCCGTCTCCTTTCCGGGGGGCTACAATTACCCTCCTGAACGGCTCTTCTCCTTCGCTATAGGTCTCCACGGTACCCCGCCCCTGAAGGGCAAGATGGACAACCCGCCTGTCCCTGGCATCCATAGGCTCCATAGCCACACGGTTCCCAAGCCTTTCCACACGCTTAGCCACCGATACGGCTATCTCGGCCAGGTCGCGTTCCCGCCTCTGGCGGTATCCGGCCGCGTCAACAAAGATCCTCTTAAAGGGCCCGGCGCCTTTGCCCGAAGCCACGTTGGTAAGGAACTCGAGAGCCCTCAGAGTCTCACCGCGCCGGCCTATGATAATGCCAAGGTTTTGACCGACAATGTTAAAGGTCACGCTATCGTCGCGCCTGAGCACTTCCAAGGAGGCGTCCATCCCCATCTTATCCAGGACGCCCGTCACAAACTCCCTGGCCACTTGCTCCTTGTCGGGCTTGACCGTGACTCTTACCTCAGCGTCCTTTCCGCCCAAGAGCCCCAAGAATCCCCTCGAGGGCTCGGATATGACCTCAATCTCCACCAGGTCTGCCGTGACTCCGAGCTCAGAAAGCGCCGCGGCGACAGCTTCATCCACCGTACGACCCGTCTTTGTCACGCTCTTCACTTGCCGCTTGCCCCTCCCGCATTCACGTTTCCCATGGGAATCACGTAACGCTCAAGGATTCCTACCAGGTTCGTAGTGATGATGTACACGGACACGGCAGCAGCGTACCTGCTGGCAAAGAAGGCCATCAAACCGACCATCGCTACCGCCATAACGTTCTGCGACCCGGGCTGCTGCTGAGACGCGTTCAAGGAAGGCGAGAAACGCAAGGCCAGGTACGTGGTGCCCATCGCCACCAAGGCCAATGGCCACCACGGATCCGGTGGGCTTCCGAGCTTAAGCCCCAGGAACGTTGCCGTTTCCAAAGCCGGGTGGGCACCAAGGGCCCTAATCATCGCGATCAGGATCGGCCACTGCAGCGCGAATCCCAAGCAGCTCGAAAAAGGACTGACCTTGTGCTCTCTATAGAGCTCCATTATCTTCTGGTTCATAAGTTCCGGATCGTCCTTGTACTTCTTCTGAATTCTCTGCTGCTCCGGCGTGATCAGCGCGATTGCCCTGGCCGAACGCACTTGCATGATCGTAAACGGCAATAGGACCAGTCGCAGTAAAATGGTGAGACCCACAATGGCCAATCCCCAACTGTGAGTGACTCCCTCGATTGCGTTCATAATGCTGATCATAAAGTCAACTATGTACGACACTCACCGACCCCCCTTGGCCTCGTAGACCGATCCCCGCTTCCCAAGGGAACGGGATCGTAACCCCCGCGGGATAATGGATTGCAACGCAAAAGACGCCACGAGGCCAGAAGCAGGCCCTTCCACAGGCCGTGGATTGTGATGGCTTGTCTGGCATACTCGGAGCATGTGGGGTAGTACCTGCACGTCGGACCCTTTAAGGGTGAAATGTAAGTCTGATAGAACCGTATTAAGAGTAGCGCGCATCTCTTAAGCATCGGCGTTTCCCAAGAGCTCCATCCTCTTCAGCAGGTCCTTCATAGCGTTCTCTATGTCCCCGTACGTGCAGGCGGCGGCGCTTCTTCTCACGATAAAAACAAGTTCGCCGCTCTTTTCGAGCCTTGGCATGATCTTTCGGAACGCTTCTCTTACCCGCCGTTTAAGCTTGTTCCTCAAAACCGCTTTGCCCAGCTTCTTTCCCACGCTTATCCCTAGCTTCAGGCCTACTTCCCCAGGAAGGTAGTATAAGACCAGATAGCGGTTTCCTGCTGAGCGTCCTTCCTCGTACACCTTACGATACGACGGGGCGGGTATCCTGCCTGACACCACCGGGTGAGCCTCATTTCCCTAAGTGCTTAGATAAGACGCTCTAAACAGTCAGAACGGATCTGCCCTTGGCGCGCCTGCGGGCCAGTACTTTTCGGCCGCTCTTCGTGGCCATCCTGGCCAGGAAACCGTGAGTCCTAAGTCTTTTACGCCTCTTGGGCTGGTACGTACGCTTCATCGAGTTTTCTCCTCCTATGGTGCCCTCCTGGAACTTGGTCCCAAGAGTCCATGGAATTATATCTTAGCCCCGAAATAGTGTCAATAAACACGCTTCTTCCAGGGATTTTCTCGCCAAGAACGCCTTTCTTTTCGCCCCAAACCGTACAATCGTTTCGTTGTCGAGACGGGGGTGCCCTGATATAGTTTTCCACAGACGCTGCTCCCTGGACAGGCTCCGGCAACCGTCTTGCCGGAACTTTATCCACACCTGTTGATAACCGTGTGTATAACCTGTGAGTTTTCTATACGTCAAAACTCACGCAGAACAAACTGGCATGCGCCAGGAACGCCTCGCCGCAAGGGCGTCTAGCCAGCGGCGCAAGGTTATACAGCGATGAATAACCCAGCGTAGTACCGGTTTTAGCTCGTCGAGTCTCGCGGGAGCGGAGATCATCAACCGGCAAGAGGTTAGGAAATGGTGGTAGTGGAATGGTAAAGAACCTTGACGATTTCTGGGCGGATACTCTCTCCAGGGTATCGTCCCGCTTGGCAACTCCCAGCCTTAACTGGCTCCGGGAGACCAAACCCCAATCCTTAAAGGGCAACACCCTGACCATCCTTGTTCCCAGCGAATTCGCGAAGAACTGGATTGAGTCCCACTACAGAGACGACCTGCGGGCGGCCTGGCGCGAAGCCTACGGCCTCGAGTGCGACATCCGCTTCACCGTGGCCACTCAGGAGAAACCGGTCCCGGGCGCGTTGTTCCCTTCCGACACAGAACTCATTCCTATCAGAAAGAAAAAACAGGTCGAAGAGATTTCCCAATACATAAAGGGCCTTAATCCAAGGTACAGCTTTGAGAACTTCATCGTCGGCGCCTCCAACCGTTTCGCTCACGCCGCCGCCTACGCTGTGTCTGAAAGCCCCGCTAAGATCTACAACCCTCTATTCCTCTACGGGGGAGTGGGCCTCGGGAAAACCCACCTCATGCAGGCTATAGCCCATTATGTCCTCGCCCATCACCCGTCCATGAAGGTCTCTTACGTCTCGTCCGAGACTTTCACCAACGAGCTGATCCACGCGATCCAGGAAGGCACCACGCAGCAGTTTAGAAACCGTTACAGGAACGTGGACCTTCTTCTCATTGACGACATTCAGTTTGTCGCGGGAAAAGACGCGACCCAGGAAGAGTTTTTCCACACCTTTGACGCGCTTCACCAGGCGTCCAAACAGATAGTGATCTCTTCGGACCGATCTCCGAAGGAGATAGCGACGCTTGAGGAAAGGCTCAGAACTCGCTTTGAGTGGGGTCTCATCTGCGATATCCAGCCGCCTGATCTTGAGACCCGAATGGCCATTCTCAGAAAGAAGGCCGAGATCGAAAACAGGGAAGTGCCTATCGAGGTTTGCCAGTATATCGCGGAACGCATTCCTTCCAACGTGAGGGAACTGGAAGGGGCTCTCATCCGTCTCTTGGCCTATACCGCCCTTCACCGAAAACCGGTGACGCTGGACGTCTGCAAAGAAGTCCTCCGGGACCTCCTGCCCGATAAGAAGCAGGTCCCAATCACAATGGACACAATCAAGAAGATCGTTGCCGACTACTACCACCTGGACACTTCCGATTTCACGGCTAAGAGGCGCACCAGGAACATCGCCTTTCCACGCCAGGTGGCCATGTACCTTTGCCGAACGCTGACCGACGCCTCCTTGCCTCGTATAGGCGAGCAGTTCGGCGGCCGCGACCATACTACCGTGCTCCACGCGTACGAGAAGCTGGAAGCGGAGCGAAAGCAAAACCCCGACTTGGAGGAAACCTTGCAGGAGCTTACCCGAAGGATCCGGGAGGGGTAATATCCCTGTGCGTGGCCTGTGGATGAGCGTGTTAGCTTTACGCCGGCGGCTGTTGAAAAGCTGTTCATAACTCCCGGCCGCCCGCCGCCCACCGTGAGTTATCCACTCTCATCCACAAGGCATCCACAAATCCCTCACAGGGAAGGAAATGACATTTAACTGCTCGAATCTTGCCTTATGAACAAATCAACGCCCGCTACTACTACGGCGGTTTTATATAATCCACAGAGAAGAATACAGGGAAGGAATGTAACCCAAAGCGTTTCGTTCCGAGAAGGGGGATAAAGCTAAAGGTGAACGCAACCATACAGAAAGACAGTCTCCAGTGGCTCGTCAGGACCGCGTCCCGTCCAATTCCCTCTAGAAGCACTGTTCCGGCAATAAAGGGATGTTTAATCGAAGCCCTTTCTGACAGATTGGTGTTTTCAGGCACAAACCTCGACTGGGGTGTAAGAGCCACGGCGGAAGCCGACGTGCGATCGCCGGGATCTCTCGTCGTTTCGTCTAAGATACTTGAGGATGTTGTACGCACCATATCTACCAGCGAAGTCAACCTCAGTTTGGATGAATCCGCTTGGGCCTTGGTGATACGGGCAGGCGGCTCCGAGATGGTCCTAAACGCCGTGCCGGCCGACGATTTCCCGAGATGGCCTGAGAGCAAGAATGGGGAAAAAGTCAGGATTAAGGCGGATCTTTTCCGGGAAATGGTGAAGGTAGGAGCCACGTGCGCGGTGGCAAACCCAGCAAGGCCTTTGTGGGGCGCTTGCTTCCTGGAGTTCAAGGATGACCAGATGATCGTCGTTAGCACCGACCAGTTCGCGCTGTCCCGGGCCGTGGCAACCGTGAGCGCTAAGGAAGCAAAGGCAATAATCTCGGCGAACATATTGTCGGATATAGCCCGCTTGTCAGACACGGAAAACGATGACGAGATCGAACTAACCATCGGTGAAAACCATATGTACTTCTCAACTAAGTCCATCTCGTGCTTTTCCAGGCTGATAGACGGACAGTATTATCCTTATGAGCAGGTCATACGAAAGGTATTCTCGTCATCGGCGAGGGTGCCTACGGAAGGCCTGCTTAGGGCGTCGTCTAGGGCGGCCATTGTGGCTAGCGAGGAAGACCGGGCCATGAGGATCATCCTGAACAAGGCCTCCGGGACCCTTACGGTAAAGGCCGGGTCACCTGAGAAGGGTAGGATGGAGGAGTCGGTTCCTGCCATTATCACCGGCGAAGACGTAGAGATATGGGTGCAACACAAGTACATATTGCAGGCCCTGGAGAAGATCGGATCCCAAGACACTTTTATCGGCATTTCCGGCTTGGTGAGTCCTATGAAGCTGGAACCGGTGGAGGACCAAGAGGGCGAAGCCGCCGTGCAGGCGACGTATGTGGTAATGCCCATGAGCAGCCCGAAAGGTACGTTTTAGCGCGTGACGTTAGCTTCTTTATACCTTCATGATTTTCGCAACTACGCCCACCTGGAGTTGTCCCTGACTCCGGGTGTGTCCTTGTTCTTTGGGAAAAACGCCCAAGGCAAGACCAACTTGCTGGAGGCCTGTTATTACCTGTCCACCTTGACCTCACCCCGGGCTGAGCGCGACCTGGACCTGGCCAGGTGGGGTACGGACCGCTTCACGCTTGGAGCCCGGCTTACAGAGCCTGACCAGACAAGCTATATAAGAATAGACACGATCGTTAGACCCGCTCTCCGCAGGCGAGTTCTGATAGACGATAGGCCCGCGAAAAGGCCAGAGCTGGTAGCGCGTTTCCCTTGCGTCTACTTCTCGCCCGACGACCTCTATATGGTAAAGAGAGGTTCGTCTCTTAGGAGAAGGTTTCTGGACTCGCTCTTGTCCAGGCTGGACCCGGGCTACGCCAGGGAACTGAGCAGGTACGAAGATACCGTAACCAGGCGAAACGCCATACTCAAGAAAGCGTTCATGAGCAGCTCCTGGGACAAGACTTTAGAGGGTCTTGACCACATCCTCATCGACTCTGGCTCGGCGGTGTTGAACAGGCGGCTCTCGCTCATGTCCACATTCTCTGGACAGGTGAGCGACACTTACCGGTTCATCTCAGGCGATGAATGCTCCGTTTCGTACTCTTCCTCGCTGGGGGACCTAAGCGGCTCTAGAGAGGATACAGCCCGGCTCTTTCGAGAAAAGCTCGCTTCTATCCGTGCCGAGGAGCGGAATAGGGGAGTGACTCTCGTCGGGCCCCACCGTGACGACATATCCATTACTTTTGGCGACAAGACTGTCAGGTACTTCGGCTCTCAGGGAGAACAGAGAAGCGTAGCCCTGGCGTTAAGGCTCGCTGAAGCAAGGGCCTTGGAGGAGCGGCTTATGCGAAAGCCCGTGCTTCTTCTCGATGACGTGTTTTCAGAGCTGGACGAGAGCAGAAGAGAAAAAGTGTTGTCCCTCTGCGATTTCGGCCATCAAATACTCCTCACATCCACGGATCCCGTGCCTATCGCCGGCAGTAACGTGCGAATGTACGCCGTGGGGGAGGATACGGTGAAACCCTTATGAACGAGTTCGCGAGTCTCGGGCACATCATTGAAAAGAGCCTTAACGACCTCGGTTTGTTTCAGAAGGCCCGCAAGTACCAAGTGTACGTTCTCTGGCCAAGACTAGTCGGCGAGCTATCGAAACACGCGTTTCCCAGGCGGATCGACGGAGACACTTTGTACGTCGCCACCTCTTCCTCAGTGTGGTCTCAGGAACTCACCTTCATGGCGCCCGAAATCCTCTCCAAGGTCAACAATGCTTTGGGCGGCCAGTATTTCCGAGAAATTCGCTTCTCGGAACACTTGTGGCGCGCGGCGGCAAGGGAAGGATCGCGCTTCGCGGAGAGCGCCGGTCCAAAACGAAGCGGTCCGCGAGGCCAAAACCGGGACAGGCAGGAGAAGGACCTTGACCGTGTCCTCGTAAGCCTCAAAGCGACCATGCGCCGGCGTGTGGCGGAATTGAAGGCCAAGGGCTACAAGACATGCGAGAAGTGTGGCTACCTGTTTCCTCCCGGTAAGAATGAGTGTCCTATGTGCGAGGCACGCAGGGAACTCTATCAGTACAACAGCGCGGTCGCCCTCTTGGAGCGGCATCCTGACCTGACTGACGACGCCGTATCTCAGACCCTTGGGATCACCGACCTCTGGTTGGTCCAAAGGGCACGCGATGAACTGGATTCCAGATGGAGTTCGTTCATCCGCTCAAGCCTGGCGCAGTCCGACAGGAAAGAACGGAAAAGTGTGGAAATGGTAGAAACTGTGGCCAAGCTATTGGCGCTCAGGTCAGGCAAGACCGCGGAGGGGCTAACTCAACGGGAAATCTCCGAAATCCTAGGCAAGAGGCTCGCGGCCATCCTGAAGAAGGAGTGACGCTTGGCATATGCGGTGGAGCTACATCGGCGCCGGTTCCGTGATCGACGCCGAAACAGTGGTCGTAGCTTTGGACTGGCGGCAGGGCAAGAACTCGCCCATGAACAGAGAACTGGTCGGGTACGCGAGAGCTCACGGCTTCCTTGGCCACGAAGACGAGGATGCCGGGATACTGCTGGTGACTTCGGACAAGGTCTGGCTTCTCCAGGGCTCAGTGAAAACCCTTAAGCGAAGACTAGAGCAAACGTAAGTTCGGATATATCCTTCCGGTATGGTAAGATGTGTGAGAGGTGGGGTACGTTGAACGAAAGCACTGAGGTCAGGCAAGAGTACGGCGCTCAGCAAATCAAGGTCCTAGAAGGGCTCGAAGCTGTCCGGCGGCGCCCCGGCATGTACATTGGAACAACGGCCACGCAGGGGTTACACCATTGTCTGTATGAAGTGGTTGACAACAGCGTGGATGAAGCTTTGAACGGATATTGCACCCGCATAAGGGTGACCTTGGGAAAGGACGGCACGGCGACCGTCGAGGACAACGGTCGCGGAATTCCCGTAGGTATCCACCCCCAAGTCGGGATTCCCGCGGTGGAAGTAGCCCTCACCAGGCTGCACGCCGGCTCGAAATTTGGCGGCGGCGCCTACAAGGTCTCGGGGGGACTCCACGGAGTCGGCGTGTCGGCGGTAAACGCCCTGTCCGCTTTCATGGAAGTGACCGTCCGCATAGACGGCAAGATCCACCGGATCAGGTTTGAGCGGGGCAAAACAGTTGAGCCTTTGAAAGTAATAGGGGAGACCGCTGAGACAGGCACGACCACGAAGTTCTTGCCCGACCCCGAGATTTTCGAAGACGTAAACTTCAACTTTGACACGGTTTCTCAGCGTCTTAGGGAGCTTGCCTACCTAAATCGCGGGCTCGAGATAACCCTGCACGACGAACGTGTGGATAAGACCGTAACCCACAAGTTCGACGGGGGCATCGAAGAGTTCGTAAGGACCCTTAACAGGAATAAGGACGTCCTTCATAAGGACCCTATCACGGGCTCGGCTTCTCGCGAGGGCATTGATATAGACTTCGCTTTCCAGTATAACGACAGCTACGCTGAGAACGTGCTCTCATACGCCAATACCATCCGCACCCACGAGGGCGGCACCCACGAAGCGGGGTTTAAGGCGGCCCTCACCAGGGTGATAAACGACGTCGGCAGGAAAGCAGGCGCGCTCAAGAACGGCGAAGCCAACTTGTCCGGGGAGGACATCAGGGAAGGCATCGTGGCCGTACTGCACGTGAAAGTCCCCGACCCACAATTTGAAGGCCAGACCAAGACCAAACTGGGCAACTCGGAGGTAGCGGGGATTGTCCAGGCCGCGGTCACCGAAATCCTAACGGACTATTTTGAGGGTAATATCGGCGTGGCCAAGACCATAGTCCAGAAAGCCATCGTCGCCGCGAGGGCAAGGGAAGCGGCGAGACAAGCCCGGGAACTCACCAAGAGGAAGGGAGCCCTTGAGGTCACTTCCCTTCCTGGAAAGCTGACCGACTGCTCCACCCGCGACCCGCGCCAGGCCGAGCTCTTTCTGGTGGAGGGAGATTCGGCCGGAGGTTCAGCCAAGCAGGGGAGAGACCGTCACTACCAGGCCGTGTTGCCGCTTAGGGGCAAGATCTTGAACGTGGAGAAGGCGCGGCTGGATAAGGCGCTGGCCCACGAAGAGATCCGCTCCCTCATAACGGCCATCGGGACAGGGATCGGAGACGAGTTTGACATCTCCAAAGCCCGTTACCATAAGATCATCATCATGACAGACGCGGACGTGGACGGGAGCCACATCCGCACCCTGCTCCTGACGTTTTTCTACCGGTATATGCCCGGGCTCATCGACGCGGGGTATCTGTATATCGCGGAACCGCCCCTCTACATGGTGAAGAAAGGCCGGTCAGAGAAGTACCTGCACTCGGATGAAGAGTTGGAGCAGTACCTCAAGAAAGCCGGGCGGGAAGGGGTCACCATCCAGAGGTACAAAGGTTTAGGAGAAATGGACTACCACCAGCTGTGGGAGACCACCATGGACCCGGAGACCAGGACCCTTCGGAAGGTTCAAGTGCAAGACGCGATACTGGCGGACAGCATTTTTACGATCCTCATGGGCGACAAGGTCGAACCGAGGCGGGAATTCATTGAGAGCAACGCCCACCTGGTGAAGAACCTCGACACCATAGCCTAGGAGGCTTTCGTTATGGCAGAAGACGTTACACGGATCGTTCCAACTCTAATAGAAGAAGAGATGAAGCGCTCGTACATCGATTACTCGATGAGCGTCATCGTTTCTCGCGCTTTGCCCGATGTGAGGGACGGCCTTAAGCCTGTTCAACGGCGCATCATTTACGCCATGGACGAGCTGAGCCTCCGTCACGACAAGCCTCACAAGAAGTCCGCGAGGATCGTCGGCGAGACCATGGGTAAGTACCATCCCCACGGGGAATCGGCCATCTACGACGCCCTGGTCCGCATGGCTCAACCGTTCAACATGAGGTATCCTCTGGTGGACGGGCACGGAAACTTCGGTTCCGTGGACGGAGACCCGGCAGCCGCCCAAAGGTACACCGAGGCCAGGCTCACGGCCATCGCCGAGGAACTCCTGGTCGACATAGACAAAGAGACCATAGACTGGCTGCCCAACTTTGACGATACCCTGAAAGAGCCGACGGTGCTTCCGTCCCGGATACCCAACCTGCTGATCAACGGGTCTTCTGGCATCGCGGTCGGAATGGCGACAAATATACCTCCACATAACCTGGGCGAGGTAGTAGATGCCCTCGACGCCCTCATCGACAACCCTGAGCTGAGTTCGTTAGAACTGATGCAGTACGTACAGGGGCCCGACTTCCCGACCGGAGCACTCGTGGTCGGAACCGACGCGGTCCGCTCGTTGTACACCACCGGCCGCGGCATCCTTACGGTCAGGGCCAAGACCAGGATCGAGCGGGAGAGAAGCGGGAAGCAGACTATTATCGTGGACGAGTTGCCGTATCAAGTGAACAAGGCGCGGCTCATCGAGTCCATCGCTACTCTGGTCCGGGACAAGAAAATACAAGGCGTGACCGACCTCAGGGATGAGAGCGACAAGAAGGAGGGCCTGCGCATCGTTATCGAGGTCCGCCGGGACGTAGAGGCCGAAGTTGTCCTTAACCAGCTATTCAAGCACACCAACCTGCAGACCAGCTTTGGCGGCATTATGCTCGCCTTGGTTGACGGACGGCCCCAGGTCCTAAACCTCAAAGGCATGCTTTGGCACTACCTCATGCACCGGAAGGACGTTGTCATAAGAAGGACCAAGTTCGAGCTCCGGAAAGCCGAGGAGAGGGCACATATCCTGGCAGGATTGGTCATTGCCCTCGACAACCTGGACGAAGTCATAGCGTTGATCCGTGCCTCGGCCACTCCTCAAGCCGCCCACCAGGGATTGATGGAGCGTTTCGGGCTCGACGACATTCAGGCGAAGGCGATTTTGGACATGCGGCTAGAGCGCCTGACCCGTCTGGAACGGGACAAGATCATAGAAGAAAGGCGCCAGCTCCTAAAGGAGATCGAGTATCTAAAGGCCGTGTTGGGCTCTGAGCGCATGCTCATGGGGATCATCAAGAAGGAGCTTCGGGACGTCAAGAAGTCCTTCGCCGACCCGCGCAAGACCCGCATTATCGACGCGGTGGATGAGATCAAAGAGGAAGAGCTCATAGTCGAAGAGGAAGTCACCGTCCTCTTGACCCGCATGGGGTACATCAAGCGCATGCCGCTCTCGGTCTACAGGAGCCAGAGAAGGGGCGGAATGGGCGCCACCGCCATGCAGACAAGAGACGAAGACTGGGTTGAGAAGGTAGTCACAACCACTACCCGGCAGTCCCTGTTGCTCTTCACCACGTCAGGAAAGGCTTACTGGCTAAAGGTATACGACATACCTGAGGCCGGAAGGCAGGCAAAGGGCTACTTGGTCTCGCGTCTAGTGCAACTCGCCGAGGACGAACGGGTCACGGCCATGATTCCCGTGAGCCTTGACGCTGAGGGAGACTTGTTCTTCGTGACCAAGAACGGCATCTGCAAGAGGACGCCCCTTAGCGAGTTTTCCAACGTGCGAAGGTCAGGGCTTCGCGCCCTCACTCTCAAGCCCGGCGACTCCTTGATTCAAGTAAAGCGCGTGACAGACGGGGATGAGATGCTCATTGCCACGGCTGACGGGAAAACCATACGGTTTGCCGTCGAGGACGTCCGCGCTATGGGGAGAGAAGCGGCCGGAGTCATAGGCATACGCCTAAGAGAAGGCGACACCGTGGTGGGCGCCGACAGCACCGTCAGGGGAGGGCTCGTGTTGCTGGTGAGCCTCTTGGGTTACGGCAAGGTCACTCCTCTAGAGGAGTTCCCCCTGCACAAGCGGGGAGGAGGAGGAGTGATCGCCCTCAAGGTCAGCGAGAAGAGCGGACCTTTGTCGGTCATGAGGATCGTCCACAAGGAAGACGAGATGCTCCTTATGACGGCTGAAGGGATCGCCATACGCACCCAGGTGTCGGAAATCAAGGAGCTGCACAGGGCCTCACTGGGCGTCAGGGTGATGAGGATAGAGCCGCCCGACAGGCTCTCGGCCTGCAGCGTTTTCGAGGTCGACGACGACCAGGGTTAAGTGCCGGAGGACGGATTTAGTTTAGGTGCCACCAATAATAACGCGCCTGCGAGGAAACACGTATCGCAGGCGTGTCCTTAAGGAGGGAAGCCCGCGCAAGCGGCGAGCTATGGAACCAAGAGCCAGCATCGCGGTAATCGGAGGAACGGGTTTCTACAAGTTTCTGGATGACGTTACCGAGGTCAAAGTGGACACTCCTTTCGGGGCGCCCAGCGACCTCATCGCTATCGGGAAGGTGGCAGGGAAGCCGGTCGCCTTCCTGCCCAGGCACGGCAGAAACCATCAGTTTCCTCCCCATATGGTAAATTACAGGGCCAACCTTTGGGCGCTTAAGAACTTGGGCGTGGAGCGAGTCTTAGGGCCCTGCGCCGCGGGCAGCTTGCAGCCGGAAGCCAAGCCCGGCGACTTCGTCATCTGCGATCAGTTTGTCGACAGGACAACAGGCAGGAAGGACACCTTTTTTGACGGTCCCCGCGCGGTACATATCAGTTCCGCCGACCCATATTGCCCGGAAATGAGAGCGGTGGCCATCAAGACAGCGCAATCTTTAGGCCTCTCGTTCCACCCGGACGGCACCATGGTGATCATCCAGGGCCCGAGATTTTCCACCAGGGCGGAGTCAAAGTGGTTCTCATCCATGGGTTGGAAAGTCATCAACATGACGGGGTATCCCGAGGTCATCCTCGCCCGGGAGTTGGGAATGTGCTATCTGAACGTGTCCCTGATAACCGACTATGACGTGGGTCTTGAAGGACGCGAGGACATCAAGCCGGTGACGCAAGAAGAAGTAATAAAGGTATTCGCGGAGAACACCGAGAAGCTGAAGACTCTCATCAAGGGAGTCATCGAGGCGCTGCCGGAAAAGCGGTCGTGCCCGTGCGAAGAAGACCTGCGAAAGGCTATCCCCTGAGGTGATGGTATGGTTCAAGCGGTAATCTGGCAGCGCGACCGGCTGCTGCTTCTTGACCAACGGGCGTTGCCCGAGAGAATAGAGTACGTTCAGTGCGGTAATTTCCGGGAAATAGCCCGCGCCATCAAGGACATGGTTGTTCGAGGCGCGCCCGCGATAGGGATCGCAGGCGGTTACGCTGTGGCTATGGCGGCGGCTGAGGCGAGCCAAATGCCTCCTTCACTGGCCCGTGAGCATTTGGGAAAAGCGGCGGAGGAGATCGCGTCGGCCCGCCCGACCGCAGTGAACCTGGCCTGGGCAGTGAACAGGGTGTTGAAAGCCGCCACCTTGGCGCTGGAAAGCGAAGGACCGCAAGGAGTTATAGCGGCCGCGGAGCGTGAGGCCTATGAGGTGGAGAGGGAAGACATCGAGGTTAACCGGGCAATAGGCGAGCGCGGCGCGAGCCTTGTTCCGGAAGGAGCCCGGATCCTTACTCACTGCAATGCCGGTGCCCTCGCGACCGGTGGTTACGGCACCGCTTTGGGCGTCGTGAGGCGGGCTTGGGAGCAGGGCAAAGTTTCCATGGTCTACGCCGACGAAACCCGCCCGTACCTGCAGGGCGCGAGGCTTACGGCGTGGGAACTCCTTCAGGACGGCATAAAGGTCACCGTGCTGGTGGACAGCGCCGCAGGATACCTTATGGCCAAGGGCGGTGTGGACCTGGTGGTCGTCGGGGCGGACCGAGTAGCCCGCAACGGGGACGTCGCCAACAAGATAGGGACCTACACCTTAGCCTGCCTGGCAAAGCTCCATAGCATACCGTTCTACGTCGCCGCTCCGCTTTCCACATTCGATATGTCTATTGAGAGCGGAAGCGATATTCCCATTGAAGAGCGGGCGGAAAGCGAGGTCCTTTCGTTTTTCGGGAGGCCGGTCGCTCCGGAAGGAGCCAGGGCTTTCAACCCTTCATTTGACATAACACCGGCGTCGTTGATCTCGGGCATCATCACCGAAAAAGGCGTAATCTTTCCGGATATAGCCGAGAACCTGCCCAAGGTCATTGGGTCTGCCAAGGAGGGAGCCTGATGGCGACTGAGCTTCGGTCCAAGACTAGGTTCGTGGACGCTGGATGGCGCGTCACCATCCCTAAAGAAATGAGGGACAAACTGGGTTGGGACCGGGAGACTACCGTGTGCGTCAGTTGGGACGGACGCCGCATTAGAATCAGGCACCCGTTGAGGTGTATCGCGTGCCCGGACAGTACCAAAGTAGGGGCGCTAGGCAAGATCGTCATACCTCCCCGGGTGCGCGCGGAAACCCACATCTACCGGGGACAAATCCTTCGGCTCAGCGTGGAAGGGGACGAGGTCATCATCGTTCCAGAGGAGGAGCAAGTACGCTGCCAGGCATGCGGATCCGAGATGGATGTCAAACAAACGCTTCCCAATGTCTACCTCTGCAAGAGATGCAGGGAGGCTTTGGAGCGGGCGGCGGAGAGGGCATAGGAGACTATAGCGCAATCTCAAGCCCTTAGAGTTTCCGCAGGTAGAAGAGGAGAACGAAAGAGGTGAGAGGGAGAGCATGGCGGTGACATTGACCGAGGCCAAGCAGTACGTGTGCACCCTCACAACCGGGTGGAGGTTTACTCTCCCCAGTTCGGTCAGGTCGCCCAGGGGTTGGGGCGACGGGTCGGTCCTGACAGCTATCGCGAAACCGCCCGCTTTGTACATCGTCGGAAAAGACGAGGAACCGGCGGGAGATTCTGCGGAGACGCTGGGCGGAGGACTGTCCCGGGATTGCTACCTGGGCTCAGGCGGGAAACTCGTGGTGCCCGCTACCCTCCGTGAAGTTCTAAACTGGACTATCGGAAGAAAACTGGCGGTCACCACCGAAGGCAAAGCGGTTAAGGTCGCTCCCTGTTGCCATCCCAGGCAGTGCAGGTCATGCGGCGAGATAGCGGGCGTGAGAGAGGTCATACCCGGCCTCTACCTGTGTTCCGGCTGTTGGGCAAAGTACGTGGCCGATGCTAAGCGCAAAGCGCGGCTTCGCGGCGCGATCCCTGCCCCGCGTCCCATCCCCTTGCGTTAAGCGTCTTGCGCCGCTATAATTTAATGTGCAGTGAGCGGGAGTAGTTTAGTGGTAGAACGTTGGCTTCCCAAGCCGAAGGCCGCGGGTTCGAACCCCGTCTCCCGCTCCAGTTGATTTTTGTGCGCCCCGCACGGGGGCCATGTCTAATAGAAAAAAGCGAGATAAAAAGCCGGCGTAGCTCAGTGGTAGAGCAGCGGTTTCGTAAACCGCAGGCCGTGGGTTCGAATCCCACCACCGGCTCCATTCATTTTCACGCGGACCATTTTTGAGCGAAGCTTCCGACGCGTTTTTGGGCTCAGGCCACGAGAGTCACACCCAACCCGGGCCGTAATCCGGTAACCCCTGCCTCCAAGTCCACATAAGCTATCCAAGCGATACCTTGCAAGAGAGGCGATTTGCCCATGTCTGTGAGGCTCTTCTGCAATTACGTTCCGGTTACCGGTTCCGTACTGGTGCCTTCTCCTGAAAGCATAACCGCTCGCCAACCTGTCCTGGGTTTGACCCTTGTTGGAGGCTTGCACAAGGCTCAAATAACGGCCTCAAGATGGAAAACCTACGAGAACACCGTTAACCCGGCGCTCTCTCTTGAAGCCCTCGCCGCGACAGAAGGAACAGCAGCTGACGCCATGATTCCTTCTCCCCGCCTTGACATGGACCTAGGAGATGAGGCGGTGTTCACCCTGATCCCTCCGCGGGACCGGGAGGCCGGAGTGGATCTGAGCTCCTTCAAGATCTTTTGCGGCCCTCACGCCGTACGGCTGGGAGACGCCCTGGAGCTTCTTGAGTCCTCCGGGACCTTCCCTCAAGGCGCGGTTTCTTTCCTGTTCCGGCCCGAAGTACCAGGCACCTACTACTACAAGCTGGAAGCCCCCGAAGGATACGGCGTAGACGCCTACGGAGTCATAGTCGTATACCCGTCCTATTGGTCTCTTGCTGACAACGGCCTTCGAAAGTGGCCGTTTTTCGGATGGAGATCCGCCGGAGCTCACCAGATCCCGCCCAGGGCCACTAACAGAAACTTCGGGTCAAGCCAGCCGTGGTCGTACTTTGACAGCGAATGGGTGCTATTGTTCTTTGACAGCCGCCGTTTGACTTCCACAGGAAGCAGGGAAGTTGTGACGCTGTTAAACGGCAGGTCTTTCCCGGATACTCTGTTGCCGGCCCAGCTGCCGCCCCTAGATGACATGAAAGCTTGCAGTTTGCCCCCGGGCTATCACACCCGGATCACGGTCTTTGGAGCGGATCCTCAAAGAGGGAAGCTACCTGAGCGGTTCCTCTTGAGAGTAGTGAACGCCGGGTCGTCGGCTATCCCGTTTGGACTGCCGGGGTCCACACCCATGGTAGTCACCCGCAACGGCCAGCCGGGCTACAGAGAAGGTTTCTGGACCGACGATGAGCTGGAACAAGCCATGCGCGACGATGTCCGGCCCGGCCCCTTGGTCTTGGAGCCCCACGACGCGGTCGACCTGCTGTATACCGCCAGGGTTGACAGCGCCGTGCTTGAGGACTACAAGCAGTTCCGCAGGGAGGACGAGTTTTCACTGGAAAGCGACTACCGCGCGGCTCTCGGGGCGTTGGGCGGACCTATCCGTTCCGTACCTCAGGAACTAATACCGTCCATGGCGGCTATGCTGGCGGACGGCAGCCCGCTCCGGTCCGTGAGGATTAATCCTCTCAGGCGCTTCTTCGGCCTAAGCGACCTCCTGACATCTTCTCGGGACTCTGTGCCTGTACTGAGATTTGCCGGGGATCTAAGACCTACCGAGGAGATCGCGCCTCTTAACGCTGCCGCCGGGTTACCTATGGCAGTGGTGGAGACTATAATTCCCGCTTCTTGCCTGGAAGTCGAAGAGACGGTTCAGGCCCTTCCGGCGGGACGCGGCTTTGGGCGGCGAAGGAGACTCTTTGCCGGCAGAAGACGAAAGAAGCCCAGGATTGAGTTGAAGTTCCCCAAGTTGCGCCGGCCCCTTCCGCGACGGAGAGAACGGACCTCAGCGCCGCCTCCAGCTTGCGGCGTAGCCAACAGCTTCATCATTGTTCACACCCGAGGCGGATTGCTGCCGTTTAGAAAGAACTGCTTGGCAAGAGTACTGGAACGGGAACTCCAGAGGATAAGGTGCCGGAGCGGGCGGGGAGAAGCCCCGCTCAAGGGACTCTATCTCATTTTCACCGACTCGCTGAAGATCAACGACAAGGAGCACAGGCCGGGAAGGAGGCGGTGGTGGAGCCGGTCTTTACCGGAGGTCCCTGGACCCCACGTCGCGGATTCCTGATTGTTCGAATGGGGTCCGCTCCAGGCCCGTGTTTGGGTTAACCGCGACGGGCGCGAGAAAAACGGTAAAAAAGAATGAACGACCCGCTTGAACCAGTTCAAGCGGGTCGTCATCCTTACGGGAGACTAATCGTGGTGGCGATCACGGCAGGGATCGCAGAACTTCCAGTCCTCGCACGCACCGTTGTTGATAGTTGTGCAGTCACAGAAGATGAAGTAGAAGACGAAGTCAGGGACCGCGCAATCATCATCTCTGTGGCCGCAGTTCTCCCTTATCGGTCGCTGGGCTTTGACAGCCTGGAGAACGGTTTCAACCAGTTCTTTATCGGGCACGTAAGTCACCTCCAGATCTGGGCTACTGCATCTTATGCCGCTTCCCGCAGGAGGTTACATAATTAAAAACACCGCGCCCGCCGGCGTCCCCGCTTGACACCACCTCTACCTGCGTCTTAGCACCATGCCAGGCAAGTTACCGTTGTGCTCACCGTTTTCGACCACCGGCACGCCGTTTACCACCACGCATTGAATGCCGGTAGGATACTGGTGAGGCGCTGTAAAAGTGGCCCTGTCTTTTACCGTATCGGCGTCAAAAAGCACCAGGTCGGCCCTCATGCCCTCTCGGATTATCCCTCTGTCCTGCAAGCCCAGGCGAGCGGCCGGCAGAGAAGTCATTTTCCTGACCGCTTCCTCAAGTCTCAGGTGCCGAAGTTCTCTCACGTAGACACCTAGTATCCGCACAAATGTCCCGTAGGAGCGGGGATGGGGCTGCCCCTTGGCAGTCTTGGCGTTGATGGCGCTTCCGTCGGAACCGGCCATCACCCATGGGACGGACATGACCGTCCGCACATCGTCCTCGCTGATAGCGAAATTCACTATTTGGACTACGCCCTGGTTGCGTTCGAGAAGGCCCAACGCCGCCTCGGCAGGAGAGACTCCCAAGATTTCGGCCGCTTGGGATACGCTCTTGCCTATAAATTGCTGGTCGGCCTCGTTTTCTAAAGAAGCGATGACCAAATTGCCCCAGTTGTCCCTTAAAGACAGGTTATCGATGATCTTCTGCCTTTCCGCAGGATCGTTGAGGATTTGGGAGGCTTTTTCCGGTCCGCCCGCCCAGATCCCGGCTCCAACCGTCGCGCTGAGGCCCGTTGACGATGCTATGTAGGGGTATTGGTCGGCAGTGATGTCCAGTCCGTCTTCTCTCGCTTGCTCCACTTTTGCGATTGCCTCGACGACCTTTCCCCAGTTGTCTTTACCCATCGCCTTGAAGTGGGATATTTGAACCGGAAGCCCTGCCTCAAAGCCAATGGAGATGGCTTCCTCCAGAGCTTCCAGTAGGCGCGGCCCTTCGTTTCTCATGTGCGTGAAGTAGACTCCGCCATAGCCGGCAGCCACTTTGGCCAATTCCACGATTTCGCCGGTATCCGCGTACGCTCCGGGAATGTAGATGAGCCCTGTGGACATGCCGAAAGCGCCCTGCTCCATAGCCTCTCGGATCAGATCCTTCATGCGCGAGAGTTCCTCTGTTGTGGGAGGCCTGCGTTCCACCCCCATAACCCGGCGCCGCACGGTTCCGTGTCCCACCAGGGGAGCCACGTTCACGCTTACCCCTTTGGACTCAAGGAGGGACATATAGGACGCCATATCCGTCCATTCGTGCCCGGGAGCTTCGTCATCCAAACCTGCCTGAGGAGAGGTGTCCGACAGGTCTCTGGGCGCGGCGGAAGAACCGCACTGGCCGATTATCTCGAGGGTTACGCCTTGCATCACTTTGCTGTCCGCCGTGGGGTTGTTCACCAGGGCTTGATCTGAGTGGGAGTGAGCGTCGATAAACCCCGGGGCCAGATACTTGCCTGAAGCGTCAACGGTAAGGGCGGATTCGGCCAAAGACTTCCCGACCCTGACAATATGGCCGTTCTTTACCGCCACGTCAGCCACAAACCACGGGGCGCCGGTTCCATCCAACACTCTCGCATTTCTAAACACGATGTCGTACATTTTATGCAGTAGACCTCCTTTTGCGGTTCCAATAGACCATTCTTCTTTGTTCGGACGATTCCTCCGAGTGAGAAAGACCAGATAAGAGGCCAAAGGTACCTCCAGGTTTAGGAAGGGTTGCCTTGACTTCCGTATCTTTAGTTTGTTAACGTATTCACGATTGATCCTCACGTTGGACACGCTTTGCGTTTCAAACGGGACATTTGTTACTGGGGAGGAAGGCTCGTGTCAGACTTAGTTGAGATCCGTTGGCACGCTCGAGGGGGACAAGGAGCCAAAACCGCTTCAGCTCTTTTGGCTGAGTCCGCCATGAGCGCGGGGAAGTTCGTTCAGGGGTTCCCGGAGTACGGTCCAGAACGAATGGGCGCACCCATTTTGGCGTTTAACCGGATAGGTGACGAGCCGATTACAATCCACTCGAACGTTGAAGAGCCCGATGTCGTGATGGTCTTGGACCCGACCTTGATCGGACCGGTGGATGTAACCGAGGGCTTGAAGGATAACGGGATTCTGCTGGTTAACACCTCACAGTCACCGGCGGAAGTAAAGCAGAAGATCGGCAAGGACGTTAAGGTCGCTACAGTTGACGCGAGCGCGATTTCGCTGGCCACCATCGGACGTGACATACCAAACACTCCGATGATGGGGGCTCTTCTAAAATTGGTAAGCATTCTTCCTTTCGAGAAATTCCTAGAGACGGTCAAAGAGGACCTGACCAGGAAGTTCCACGGCAGAATGAACATTGTGGAGGGCAACCTTATGGCCATGCGCCGCGCCTATGAGGAGGTGCAGGTGGGTTGAGAACACTAAAGACCGCTCGCGAAATACCGATAGGTGCTCTGATTACTGAGGCGGGCAACTCCAAGGACTACAAGACCGGCGATTGGCGCAGCATGAAGCCGATATGGCATGAGGAAGGTTGCGTCCACTGCCTTATGTGCTGGGTTTTCTGTCCAGACGTCTCAATTAAGGTTGAGAACGGCAAGATGGTGGGTATCGATTACGACCACTGCAAGGGCTGCGGGATTTGTGCCCGTGAGTGTCCGAGGAAAGAGAAAGCCCTTGAAATGGTGAAGGAGTAGCATAGGGCTATTTCTCTTTTTAAGAGGAGGGGCATAAGAGTGGCAAATGAACAAAGGCTAGCGGCGATGACCGGCAACGAGGCTGTCGCCCATGCTCTAAGACAAATTGACCCCGACGTGATAGCTGCGTACCCGATTACGCCGCAGACGGACATAGTCCAGTACTACTCTCAATTTGTTTCCGACGGCCTCGTGAAGACCGAGATGGTGACTGTTGAGAGCGAGCACTCCGCCATGTCTGCTACGATCGGCGCCTCCGCTGCCGGAGCCCGGGCCATGACGGCTACTTCATCTCAGGGTCTCGCGCTAATGTGGGAGATGCTCCACATAGCGTCAGGATACAGGCTTCCGATAGTGATGCCGGTAGTAAACAGGGCTTTGTCAGGCCCCATCAACATACACTGCGATCACTCGGATACCATGGGCGCTCTCACCACAGGATGGATCCAGATCTACGCTGAAAGCGCTCAGGAAGCTTACGACAACGCTATCCAGGCCGTCAGGATCGCCGAGGACCCGAGGGTTCTCTTGCCTACCATGGTATGCGACGACGGCTTTATAACCAGCCACGGTATTGAGAACGTGAGCCTTTTGCCGGACGAGGTAGTCAAGGGATTTGTAGGCGAGTACAAGCCGTCCAAGTTCCTCTTGAACATCTCCGACCCCGTCACTGTTGGGCCGCTGGTGCTCCCTGACTATTACACCGAGCTCAAGTTCCAGCAGGCTGAGGCCATGAAGGCTGCCAAGCAAGTCATCCTTGAGGTGGCCGAGGAGTACGCCAAGATATCCGGCCGCAAGTACGGGCTGTTTGAAGAGTATAAGATGGACGACGCCGAAAGGGTCGTTGTGGTCCTTTCATCGGCCGCCGGCACCGCCAAGGCTGTTGTGAACCAGCTTAGGGCGAAGGGCGAAAAGGTCGGCTTGCTGAAGCCTAGGGTTCTCCGGCCGTTCCCCGCTGAAGAGCTGGTGGCGGCGCTGTCGGGAGCGAAGGCTGTCGCCGTCATGGATAGGGCCGAGACATTCTCGACTCAGGGCGGACAGCTCTTCACCGAACTGAGGGCCGCTTTCTACGACGCGCCTAAACGTCCTCTCATGAGAGGTTACGTGTTCGGCCTCGGCGGCAGGGATACCACCGTCCGCGAGATCGGAAAAGTGTTTGAAGACCTTAGGGGCGACCTCGAGAGAGGAAGCGTTTCGGAGAAGTACACGCACCTGGACGTCAGGGTATAGGAGGGGTTTTAAGTGGCCAGTCTAAAGGAACTCTCCGCCGTCCCAGAAGTGCTCGCGTCAGGGCACAGACTGTGTGCTGGGTGCGGAGCTCCCATAGTTGTGAGGCAGATATTGAGGGGAGCCAAGGCCCCAGTGGTGGTTACCAACGCTACCGGGTGCCTCGAGGTGTCCACTTCAGTCTACCCGTATTCGTCTTGGAACAGTCCGTGGGTTCACACGGCATTTGAGTGCGCGGGAGCGACCGCGTCGGGCGTCGAGGCCGCGTACAGGTCATTGAAGAAGCAGGGCAAGGTAGACAAAGAGATTAAGTTTGTCGCCTTCGGTGGAGACGGGGGCACTTACGATATCGGATTCCAGGCATTGTCAGGCGCCATGGAGCGCAATCACAACCTGGTGTACGTATGCTACGACAACGGCGCGTACATGAACACCGGTATTCAGCGGTCTTCGGCAACCCCTAAGGGAGCCGACACCACTACTAGCCCGGTCGGCAAGGTGAGCACCGGCAAGCGTGAGAACAGGAAAGACCTAACGAAGATCATGGCCGCCCACGGGATCCCCTACGCGGCTCAGGTCTCGCCGGCTCACTGGAACGACCTGTATCAGAAAGCCGAAAAGGCTTTTTCCGCGGGCGGAGCCGCGTTCATCAACGCCATCGCGCCGTGTCCGCGCGGTTGGAGATGCGACTCCAAGGACACCATCGAGATGTGCAGGCTTGCCGTGGACACCTGCTTCTGGCCCCTCTACGAGATCGTCGAGGGCAAAGTGCGCGTGACCTACAAACCCAGGGTGAAGAGGCCTGTAGTGGATTTCCTAAAGCCCCAGGGAAGGTTCAGGCACCTGTTCCAGCCCGGCAACGAGGGACTGCTTGAGGAGATCCAGAAAGACGTCGACCGGAATTGGGAGAGGCTTCTGGCTGAAGAAGCGCTCAGCAACTAAGAGCCCGCTTTCGCCCCGGCTGTTTTGACGGGGTAAGGCCGGAAAGCCGGTTTTTCCGGTGAGTGGCGGTAGCATGATATAATGCGGGCACGAAGCTTTCGTGCGAGGGTTAAGAGGGGCGGGAGCAATCCCGCCCCTTTCTCAAGGAAGATGAGGTGCCAAGAATGGGCGAGGTTAGAGTGAGATTTGCCCCTTCTCCCACGGGCTATCTGCATATTGGAGGGGCAAGGACAGCGCTTTTCAACTATCTTTTCGCCAAGAAGAGCGGCGGGAAGTTCATCCTCAGGGTTGAAGACACCGACTCGGAGCGAACCGTTGAAGACTCGGCCGAGAAGATGATGCAGGCCTTTCGATGGCTCGGCCTTCAGTGGGACGAGGGACCGATCGTAGGAGGGCCGGCAGGTCCTTACTTCCAGTCGGAGCGCCTGGAACTGTACCGGAAATACGCCAAACTCCTTATGGACAAGGGCTATGCCTATAAGTGTTTCTGCACTCCCGAGGAGCTGGCGCAAGACAGGGAGAGGGCCCGTGCCGAAAAGCGCGCGCCCAGGTACGACGGACGCTGCCGGGAACTCACTCCCGAACAGATCGCAGAGTTCGAGGCCGAGGGTAGGCGTCCTGCCATAAGGTTCCGAACTCCAGACACCGGCGTCACCGTGGTTCACGACCTCATCAAGGGAGAGGTGCCCTTCAAGAATGAGGAGATCGCGGACTTCATCATCATGAAGTCTGACGGAATCCCCACTTACAACTTCGCCTGCGTCATAGACGATTGGCTGATGGGGATGACCCACGTCATCAGGGCGGAAGAACACCTGTCGAACACCCCCAAGCAGATGATGATCTACAGGGCGCTTCCCGCTCCGATGCCGAAGTTCGCGCACGTTCCGATGATCCTGGCACCCGACCGCTCCAAGCTTTCCAAACGTCACGGCGCTCAGACGGTCGAGGAGTTCAAGGACCAGGGAGTATTTCCCGAGGCCCTGTTGAACTATCTTGTCCTGTTGGGATGGACGCCTGAGGATTCCACCAAAGAGATAATGTCCTTGGATGAGATGATAAAGGAATTCGACCTGTCCCGGGTATCCACGACGCCGGCCGTATACGACACCACCAAGCTCATGTGGATGAACGGGTACTACATGCGGATGATGGACAAAGACGCTCTGGTGCGCAAGTTCATCCCGGTCGCCGCGGCTTCCGGCCTGGCCAGCCGTGAAGAGCTCATGAGCAAGAAAGACTGGCTGGGGAAGATCGTTATGGCTCTTAGGGAAAGAAGCCGGACCATGAACGAAATGGTCGAGATGTCCGAGTACTTCTTTACCGCCCCGACCGAGTTTGACGAGGCGGGCGCCCGCAAGTTCTTCACCAAGCCTTCCACCGCCGGCCTTTTGCGCAAGGGCGCTCAGGCCCTCGCGGGTGTAGAGGACTGGAACATTGAGGCGGAGGAGCAAGCGTACCGCGACTTAATAGAGAAAGAAGGCATCAAGGGCGGGGAACTCATTCATCCGACCCGCTTGGCCTTGACCGGCCGGACCAGCGGTCCCGGATTGTTCGAAATTGTGGATATCCTGGGGAAAGAAGAATCGGTCCTGCGCCTCAGGAGAGCTGCCGACTTAGTTGAAAGCGGGAAGCTTGAAGGGTTGGCCAAGCCCTAGCAGAATCACTCTCCCGCAGCAAGAGTGATTTAAGGGTGTTGCCTGCCCCGCGGATGGATGCTATAATCGAATCTGCTCGTGACAGAGTTGGGGGATCGGCTAGTGGTAGGCCAACAGACTCTGGATCTGTCTGCGGAGGTTCGAATCCTCCTCCCCCAGCCACAGGTAGTGGCCCTATCGTCTAGTGGCCTAGGACACCGCCCTCTCACGGCGGAGACACGGGTTCGAATCCCGTTGGGGCTACCATAAAGCGCAAAGTTTCATGAGACCCGCTAACGCGGGTCTTTGTTTCGTTCAGTTCGAGCCGGCCCTGGGTATCTCAGCGCGGTCTACGCGCGCGAACTTCTGAAAGGGGTGGCGGTGGACGAGATGGACAGGAGAACTGCGAGCGATGGCGGTCCGTTAAGAGATAAGAACGGGCTTACGGAAGAGGAGTTCTTGGCCAGATACGACCCGGCGAAGTACGAACGCCCCTCGGTTGCCGTGGACCTGGTTATTCTGGCCGGAGCGACGCCCGAGATCCTGTTGGTCAAGCGGGGCGGCCACCCATTCTTGGGGAAGTGGGCCCTCCCGGGCGGCTTCGTAGGCATGAGGGAAAGCCTTGAAGACGCCGCGGCTCGCGAACTCTGTGAGGAAACGGGACTCCGGGACGTACACCTTGAGCAGCTGTACACTTGGGGGGCGGTGGACAGGGATCCCCGGACCAGGGTAATAAGCGTCTCCTACGTGGCGCTATTGGACTCGTCCTCAAAGATATCTCCTCGTGCCGAAGACGACGCTTCCGAAGCCCGTTGGTTCTCTGTCGAAGTGGTGGACGCGGGCACAGAGAGGATACCACAGGTCGGAGGCAACGTCCTAAGACGCAAAGACCGCCTGAACCTGCGGAGCGGAGAAGTGAGGCTTTCCTCAAGCCTCCTGGTTGAGGTTAACATCAGGGATGACGGGGGATTCAGGGCTGACCGGTCAATCCTAGACCCCGGAGACTTGGCCTTCGACCACGCCCGGATTATCCACTACGCCTTGGAACGTTTACGAGCAAAAAGACCTTGAGGTTCTCTCAAGGTCTTTTGTTGTCTTGCGGGGGAGAAGCTGCCGCTACCCTTCGATTTCTCTGATGGCGTCCTCCGGCGAGGCATTTCCATGAGCCACCGCCATGATGCCGGGAAGGTATCTGTCCATCATAGCCACGTTTATGTAGACCAAGGGCTTCATTATCTCCGGCGGAACGCGGTCATCCCCCAAGGCCACGCTGGTCTTGTATCTAATCTCTCCGTCTTCGTAGTCCATTTCGAAGTTCCCGATTATAAGGCCGTAGTTGGCGCGCGTAAGAAACTCCGCCACCCGGTGCCGCTTGGCCTCAGGTACCTTGATCGAGCAAATGGACAGGAAAACCACTTGCTTTTTCTCGTCGTGGGCGTGCGCGACGCAGGTCCAGTTCCCATTCCGGCCCGAGAACCCCATCTGCAGTATCGGCTTGCCCTCGAGGGGCGTGAACTTCCACTCATCCATCAGGAAAAACCTAACCATATCGTTGTAGACAGGACCCACGGCAACCACTCCTTAGTTATGAGCAGGGCAAGATCTTGTCGTGCTCGTCATGGCTATCTGAGTTCTAGAAAGGCCCGTCCCATTCCTGCGCAAAAAGGAAAGGAATCCGGTCGAACGGATTCCTTCAGCTGGCGCAACTAGCGAACCACTTGGCAAAAGCCGAAAAAGCCGCCTACGAGTTCTTGATCTTCGCCCACGTGTCTTTGAGCGACACTATGCGGTTGAAGATAATCTTGCCGCCTTTGGCGTCCACCGGGTCCACGCAGAAATACCCTTGCCTCAAGAACTGATACCGTTTATCCGGGTCAGGATTAGCCATGCTCGGTTCCAGTACGCAGGAAGACAGCACCTCCAGAGAGTCCGGGTTTATGTATTCCACAAAATCGCGGCCTTCGGGCACGTCTTCAGGGTTCTCAACCGAGAACAGCCTGTCGTACAGCCGGACGGTGGCGGGAATCCCGTGCCTGGCCGACACCCAGTGGATGGTCGCCTTGACCTTCCTGTTGGCGCCGGGGCCGCCGCTCCTCGTGGACGGGTCATAGGTGCACAGGATTTCGCGGATGGCGCCTTGCGCGTCCTTGACCACGCCCTCGCACTTCACAATGTAGGCTCCTTTCAGCCGCACTTCTTGGCCCGGGGACAGGCGGAAGAACTTCTTGGGCGGATTCTCCATAAAACCTTCGGCTTCAATGTAGAGCTCCCGGCAGAAAGGCACCTTTCGGACGCCCGCGTTCGGGTCTTCAGGGTTGTTCTCTACGTCCACCCATTCGACCTGGTCTTCCGGGTAATTGGTTAGCACTACCTTCACAGGCCTCAGGACCGCCATGACCCGCAAGGCGCGCTTGTTCAGGTCCTCTCTTACGCAATGCTCAAGAAAAGCGAGGTCTTCGATGCTGTTGCTTCGAGATACCCCTACCTGTTCGCAGAAGGAGCGAATCGCCTCGGGAGTGTATCCTCTTCGCCTGAGGGCGGCGATGGTCGGCATTCTAGGATCATCCCAACCCGCGACGTACCCTTCCTCAACCAGCCTGCGGAGCCTGCGCTTGCTCAATACGGTATAGGTCAGGTTGAGTCGGGCGAATTCAATTTGCTTGGGACGTCCCGTGACACCGGGAATCCCGCTTAGATCGACGTTGTCCAGCACCCAATCGTAGAGCGGCCTGTGATCGGCGTACTCCAAAGTGCAGATAGAGTGGGTTATGTTTTCCAGGGCGTCCGCCAGCGGGTGAGCGAAGTCGTACATCGGATAGATGCACCACTTCTTGCCGGCCCTGTGGTGTTCGGTGTGAAGGATCCTGTAGAGGACCGGGTCGCGCATGTTGATGTTGGGAGAAGCCATGTCGATTTTCGCCCTGAGCGTCCTGGACCCGTTTGGGAATTCACCGTTTCTCATGCGCTCGAAAAGCTCCAGGTTCTCCTCAACCGAACGGTTTCGCCACGGGCTCTCTTTGCCGGGCTCGGTCAGCGTGCCCCGGTACTCGCGCATTTCTTCTTGCGACAGGTCGCAGACGTACGCCAGTCCTTTCTTGATTAACTGGACGGCGAACTGGTAGAAAAGCTCGAAGTAATCCGAGGTGAACAACAAGCGGCCGTCCCATTTGGCGCCCAGCCACGCCACGTCCTCGATGATGGACTGGACGAACTCGTCGGTTTCCTTGGTGGGGTTTGTATCGTCAAACCTGAGGTTAAAGAGGCCTCCGTACTTGGCGGCCATGCCGTAATCTATGGTGACCGCCAGCCCGTGGCCTATGTGAAGGTAACCGTTGGGCTCGGGCGGGAAGCGGGTATGTACTCTGCCTTCGTTTACTCCGTTCTTGAGATCTTCTTCGATAATGGCCTGGATAAAGTGCCGTCTGCCCTCGTTTGGCAGGTCTGCCATAAAGCCATCCCCCCGACGGTAGATTCCGGATCACCGCAAATGATGCCTGTGCAGAGCCCACTCTATCAAAACAAGATCGGCCCGCACAAGGGCGGGTTTGAAGAAGGATGCGCTTTGGTCGAAGCACAGCAGGAAAAACGACTTAGCTAAGTTAACTAATTATCTGGATTCTAAAAAGTGCTGTTAACCAGGAATAGAGCTTGGAGGGTCAAAAGTGCCTGTCTACAAGAGCGTCTTGGAGTGTATAGGCAACACGCCGCTGGTCGAACTGTGTAAGATTAGCCCGGCCGATGGTGCTCGAATCCTTCTGAAGGTCGAGTCGTTGAACCCGGGCGGAAGCATCAAGGCCCGGACCGCCCTGGCGATCATCGAAGAAGCGGAAAGACAGGGACGGATTAAGCCCGGGGACACCATAGTGGAGGCTTCCAGCGGAAATCAGGGGATATCCCTGGCAATGATCGGCGCCGCCAAAGGGTACAAAGTGATAATCTGCCTGCCTGAGAACATGAGCATGGAAAGGCGCAAGGTGCTTTCGGCGTATGGGGCCGAGTTGGTGCTTACTCCCGTGGGCAAAGACATAAAAGAAACCCTGGAAATCTGCCTTGATACGGTACAACGGATCTTGCGTGAGCATCCGGGGGCTTTCTGGGCATCTCAGTTTGATAACCCTGCCAACCTTGACGCCCACTATGGGTCTACGGCAAGAGAGTTGCTGGAGGACTTGGGCAATAACATCCACGCTTTCGTAGCCGGCATCGGGACCGGAGGAACCATAACCGGGGTGGGCAAGAAGCTCAAAGAGGTTATCCCGTCGGCTCAGATTGTCGCGGTGGAACCTGACAAAGCTCCTTTGCTGAGCGGAGGCGAGTTCGGCCATCACTGCCAAGAAGGAATCGGAGACGGCATCATGCCCGGGATTCTGGATCCCCAGGTTATTGACCGGGTTGAACTTGTAAGCGATGCCGAAGCGGTAGAGATGGCGCGCCGCCTGGCCAAAGAAGAAGGCATCTTTTGCGGGGTCTCAACAGGGACTACCGTGTGCGGCGCCGTTCGCGTAGCCAGAGGGCTTCCTAAAGACAGCGTCGTCGTAGCAATCATGGCCGACGGAGGGGAAAAGTACCTTAGCACGCAACTCTGCCGGGACGAATAAACCAGATCGTCAGCGAGCGTATTCCGCAGCCAGAGGCCCTTTCCGCTAGGGGAGGGCTTTTTGCTTATAACTCCTTGGGCCCGCGATCGTACGCGCGGTTATGTCAACCGGCATAGACTGCCACGAGGATCTTAACCCAAGGAGGTAGAGTTGCGTTGAGGCGGAACACCGGCGCGCTGCTTGAGGTCATTCTTGGCACGCTCTTGGGACGTCCCGAGGCATTAGAAGCGGATAACGAACCAGAGCAGCCGGAAGGACTTCTGGAACCGAACGTTCAGGTCAACGATGAGCCTGAAACCGAAAAGGTGGAGATCCCGGAGGAGACCGAAGAGAAGGTTGAAGAGAGAATTGACGAGAAGATTGAAGAGAAGATAGAGGGGCCGTCGGCCGAATGGATAGGAAGAGGCCGCAAGCCGGATAACCGGGAGATCCAGCACAAACTAAACTTGATCCTGGGTCTCTTGACTAACCCGTGTTTCGGTTTGTGCGAGTTCAAGAGGGAAGTAAGAGAGATCGAGGACAACATGGGGAACGGCGACAACGTTATAAGCGGCCCCATTACCACAGGCCCGTTCTTCGTCCGCGCGGGCCAGAACAACGCCATAAACGTCTTGGTACAAAACTTGGAAGAGGGGAACATTGACGTCGAGGTGAAACTCATCAATCTCGAAGCTTGCCCTCCTTTTGCACAAGGTAACGTTTCCATAGAGGATTTCGAATCGTGCTGCACTGAGCAGGTCGGCTTTACAGTGCCGGCCGGGAATTGGGAAGTGGTCGTGTGCCCAACCCCTGAGACGGCCAGGGTAAGGGCGTTTGTGAGCGTACACGGCGGCAACGCCGTGACTTCAGCCTTCGAGTACGTTATTAGGGCATCGGAAATGCTCCCGGCAGCTTGTTCTTTCTGCGACCTCGTAGTCCCCTAAGAGATCCCATAGATCGTAGCTCCCGTAAGGGAAGAGATCCGCGTCCAACCTGGCGACGCGGGTCTCTGTTTGAGCGGCCTAGCACAAATGGCTTACGTCGTCGTTCTTTAACACGGCCCACTTTCCCTTGTCCCACGTGACCACACTGATGGAGCAATTGCGGACAATGGGCAGTACCGGCCCGCCCTGGATCTTCCGCACGATAACGTTGATTACGCCGCCGTGAGTCACCACGCCGATCCGCGCGTCTTCGCGGTCTTTCCACCGGGACGCTATGTCCTCCATGAAGTCCCACGCCCTGGCCAGCAGATCGTTGAACGACTCGCCTCCCCCGGGGCGGGTGGCGGTATAGATGTCTTCCTCCATTGCTTTGGCGACTTCAGGAAACCTCTCGCGCACTTGAGCCTTTGTAAGTCCCCGGAGCTCGCCCTGTATTAGGTCCCACAGGCGGCGGTCGTATTCCAGCGGGCAGTGTTGGTACCGCATGATGAAGTCCGCGGTTTCTTGGGTCCTGACGTGGTCGCTGGCGTAGACCCAGTCTAGAGCGATTCCGGACAGCGCTTTGGCCGTTTTCTCAGCTTGGGCTTTGCCCAGGTCTGTGAGGTGGAAGGGAAGATCTCCGGGATGTACTCCCAAGACGTTCCCTTCGCTTTCGCCGTGTCTTACCAGGTAGAAAGTGATCATGCTAATCCCAAAACCCTCCAGTTCCGGCGGTTCGTTTTTTGGCTGGGTAAGAGCCCTCTCCAATTATGCCTTAGGGCTCTACGGTCCGCCACTTTGAGCGGGGATCTCGCGGATTCTTAAGCAGGTAAGAGGGCGTAGGCGCAAGAACAACGAAAACATCCGGTGAAGAAAGATTTGTCGGGGAGATGATGATATGAGCGCCGTCGAAGATAAGAGGAACGTGATGAAGTCGGGATTCGGGGTCAGAGAGATCGACTCCGACCAGAAGAAAGGAGCCCCTCTACCTCCTTTTGAGAAGCCTGTACCCGAAGGCGCTCGCTTGGTTGATCTTCCAAAGCCGAAAAAGGAAGTCGTGACAAAGGCCCATATTTACGATTGCGTCAATGACAGGAAGAGCAGGCGCAGGTTTACAAGCGAGTCTTTGACCCTCGATGAGCTCGCGTATCTCTTGTGGGCCACTCAGGGCGTCAGGGAAGTGGTGCCCGGCGCCCGCGCTTACAGGACGGTCCCTTCCGCGGGATGCCGCCACCCGTTCGACACCTATCTGGCCGTAACCCGGGTTCAGGGACTTGAGCCCGGAATCTATCGCTATCTCGCCATGTCGCACCAACTCGCGTTGATTGAGGCGGCGCCCGACATCGAATCGAGGGTAGCGGCGGCTTCCGGAAGCATGACATGGATTGCCTCAGCGCCGGTGGTTTTTGTATGGGCGGTGACCCCGTACCGGAGCGAATGGCGGTACGCCGGCGAAGCACAGCGGCTAATGCTGCTGGACGCCGGGCACGTTTGCCAGAATCTATACCTGGCGGCCGAGTCTATAGGTTGCGGCACTTGCGCCATCGGAGCGTTCCCGCAAGCCGAGATAGACGCCATGTTTGGTCTGGACGGAAAAGATGAGTTCGTTGTGTATTGCGCTCCCGTCGGCAAAGTATAGTTCGTCTTAACCCCGGAGGGACTCAGGTTGGAGCTTTTGGAGATCGCCCGCGATGTCTACGTAACCGATGGAGCCACCAGAGTCGGCGTCGTCGTTGACGACGACCGGGAGGCGGTGATCATTGACGCGGGCCCGTGGGACCGTTACGGAAAGGAACTCAAGGGCCTTTTGGACAAACGGGGCTTTTCATTGCGGGCGATCGTGATCACCCACGCCCACGCGGACCATTTCGGGGCGGCGGCGTACTTGGCGGCGTCCACGGGCGCCAGAGTGTACGCGCACCCGCTCGAAAGGCCCGTCCTAGAATGCCCCATCCTCGAGCCTATCTACTTATTTGGAGGAGCAAATCCCCCGCGCGAGTTGCGCACCAAATTCTACCTGGCGCCGGGCGTCAGGGTGGACGGAGAGTTGGGAGGCAGTCTAGACGTTTGCGTGACTTCACGATGGGGGCTCAGAACTGTAGACCTGCCCGGTCATACTCCCGGACAAACCGGCATCGCCGCCGGCCGCGTTCTATTCTGCGCCGACTCGTTTATTGGATCCTCTGTGCTCGCCAAGCACCCGGTTCCGTTGAACATGGATGTCGAAGGGGCCCTCCGCACCTATTCGGTACTTCTCGGCCAGGACATGGACGTATTTGTTCCGAGCCACGGCGACATTTTGAAGGATGCGGCGGGAGCCGTTGGCGAGAACCGTGACAGAGTTCTTGACGTAGCCGGGTTTATCCAGGAGTTTATCCACAAGCCAAGATCGATTGAGGAAATCATCGCCGCGGTCTCGGACCGGTTCGGGGTAGATGTAAAGGACCTAGGTACGTACTACCTGATGAACTTGACCGTTACGGCGTACGTTTCCTACTTGATGGGGCAGAAGAGGGCCGTTGCCATCTACCGCTCGAACCGTCAGTACTTTCGTCGTGCTTCGCAGGCCGAGACGGAGCCCTAATGGCATCCACAGTTGGAAAGGCGGCGGAACATAAGAATGTGGAAGTGCATCACGAAGGCGCGCCTTAGGGCTATGGAGAACGCGCTGACCAAGTGAAAGGTTACGAATCCTCCACGATCCTCTGTATGGGGACGGTTGTGACCCAACTTGTTCATGGAAAGCGGGCCAAGAAGGCCATTTCTCTGGTGAATCGAGCGCTTAGACAGATGGAAGCTCATTGGAGCTTCCACTTGCGTTCCAGCCTGCTTTCCAAACTGAACCTTGCCGCGGGTGTAAGGCCCGTCAAGGTGTCGTCCGACTTGCTCTCGATGCTGGCGTTGGGTAAGGAGCTTTCAGTCCGGACGTGCGGCGCGTTCGACATCACCGTCGGGCCGCTGGTAAAGGAGTGGGCTTCGTGCCTTGACTCGGGGCGTATACCCGCCGACGCGCGAATCCAGGAGCTCTTGCCTTTGGTCAACGCGAATGACATCGAGATTGATCGGGGTAGACGGACGGCGTTCCTCCCAAAACTTGGGCAAGCCGTGGATCTCGGGGGAATAGCAAAAGGCTACGCGGCGGACCGGGCTTTGGAGATATACCGGGACTTGGATATTCCTTCGGCGGTCATCAACCTCGGGGGCAATGTGTTCGCGTTGGGCTCCAAAGCTAACGGAGAGAGGTGGCGTGTCGGCATTCACGACCCGGTAGCCCAACAAGGGAGACCGGTTATCGTGTTGGAAGTAGCCGGCAAGTCCGTCGTGACTTCAGGCGGATACGAGCGGTTCGCCGTTGTGGACGGGAAAGCCTATCATCACCTTCTGGACCCGCGCACAGGCTATCCTGCGTACACAGACCTTTTGAGCGCGACTGTTGTTGGCGATACGTCGGCGGTAGCCGACGGTCTGGCCACAGCCCTTGCCGTACTGGGTTCCGCCCGAGCCGCCGACGCGCTCGAGGAATACTCGGGCTTCGAGGCGGTTCTGGTTACCGCTGACAAAACTGTTCTTGTCACCCCGGGTCTTATGGGATCCGCGGTTCCAGTGTCCCCAGAGGCGACCGTCGCTCCTATCTCAAAACTCCGTTGACGGCTCTTACTCTCCTGTGGTATATCTGCTAACAACTAACAACCAAATAGCGGCGATGATGGGGAGAAGTACTTTGATGTGACCGCGCAGAGAGCCCGGGGCCGGTGCGACCGGGACGGGAAGTCAAAGGAAATACACCTCGGAGCCACCTGTTGAACCCGCCATAGGGCGGCAGTAGACTAAGGCGGATCTTCCACCGTTAACAGGAAGGAAGCATCGGACCTCTATTGAGGAACTGTGCTTTCAAATGAGCGGGTCAACCAATTAGGGTGGTACCACGGGCCATAAACCCCGTCCCTTACGAGGACGGGGTTTTCGTTTAGAATAGGCCCCCCGCGGGAGGCAGCCGACAAGCCAGTTCCAGAGTAGGCCCGGCAAACATCACGATCAGGAGGGATAGAAATGGACCGGCTGCTTTCTATGTGGTTTCTGGTAGTGTTCTTTCTCGTCAGCGTCTTAGCCATGAGACGTCTTTCCAACGGCAAGGACATCCCTATTCGTCGGCTTCAGGGCCTGGACGCCATCGAAGAGGCGATAGGGAGGGCCACCGAAATGGGCAGCACCTCACTCTTCATCATCCCCGGAGGCCCCTTCGATGCCCAGGCCTTCGCGGCCTTTGACATCTTAGGGTATGTCGCGAGAGAGACCGCCAAGTATGACACCAAGCTTGTGGTCGTCAACGCGCTCCCCGAGGCTCACGCCATTTCGGTTGAGGTGGTCAAAGAAGCTTACAAGTCTTTGGGGAAAGAAGACGCCTTTGATGAGAGCTGTCTCAGGTTCCTTTCTTCCGGTTTCACCGCCGGAGTGCTCGGTATTTACGAGCGGGAGAAAATCGGGGCCAATTTCCTGTTCGGTTCTTTCTACCTCGAAAGCCTCACGCTCGCGGAAGCGGGGCATGAGACCGGGGCGATTCAGGTCTCAGGCACCGCCAACACTCACCAGTTGCCTTTCTTGGTGGCGGCTTGCGACTACACCCTCATCGGGGAAGAGATCTACGCCGCGGGCACCTATCTTTCCAGGAACCGCGCCCAGATCGGAAGCCTGGTGGCGCAAGAGATCGGCAAGTACGTTGGGATCGGGGCGATCTTAGTCCTCAGCATCGCCGCGACCTTCGCCGGCTCGTAGGGACCAGAGAGGAGAGGATTGCCGTGAAAAGGAGTCTACCCTTGGCTGTAGGGTTTCTGTCGGGGTTAATTGTGATACTGAAGTACTTCGCGCAGGAAGGGATTATTTCAAGAATCGGCACCGACCTTATCGCCTGGCGCGTAACCGTCGCCGCGTTCGCGTTGGGCCTCGGAGCGGCTAATTTGATTCAGGTTCACGCCCGAGCTATCATCCGCCGGGAGAAGAACGCCGATTCCAGCTTTCTGCTGTTGGCTACTATGGCCGTGTTCACCGTGTTGGGAGTTGTGTCTGGACCCAATTCGGCCGCCTACAAGTGGTTCTGGGACAACGTGTACCAGCCTATCTACGGCGGGATCGCCTCATTGCTGGCTTTCATGATAGTCTCCGCGTCGTACCGGGCATTTAAGGTCCGCAACTGGCAGTCGGCCGTGTTGATGATTTCCGCCCTCATAGTCATCCTCGGTCAAGTAGGACTGGTTAGCAGGGTATTTGCCGGCCTTCCTTCCTTGTCCCAGTGGGTGATGTCGGTGCCTAATACCGCGGGCATGAGAGGGATTACCATCGGGGGGGCCCTCGGGGCCATAGCGTTGAGCCTCCGGGTTATCCTGGGCTTTGAAAGGTCCTACATGGGAGGTGGGCAGCAATGAGGCGATCATGGGCAACGGCTGTCCAGAGTATCGACAGGCGGGTTCTCTACGCTTTGACCTTTGTGATAGTATTGCTGCCTCTGGTGCGACCCCTGGGATTTCCCCTTAACATAACGCCGAATACTAGGCGGGCGTTTGAGATTATCGACGCCCTGCCCGAGGGCTCCCTGGTGTTTCATTCAGTCGGGTTCGATCCGTCGGGGGATGCCGAGGTATGGCCTCAAATGCAGGCTCTAAGCCGCCACTTCATGTCCAAGGGACTTAGGATAGTGTACTTTCCCACCAATGTGGGAGGGGATATGTATGCCGAAGCCATTCGCGCGCAGCTTGCTCCCAAGTTCGGGTACGAGTACGGCAGGGACTTCGCCATTCTCCCCTTTAAAGCCGGCGGTGCGCCCGCTATAGCGGCGATGGCCGATTTCTACAGCCTGTATACCGTGGACAGGGACGGGACGCCCTTAAGCGAGCTGCCTATCTTTGATGGATTTAGAGGCATGCAAGACGTGTCTCTCATTACCACCAGCAGCACGGGTGACGACGCGCTCTTTCTCGCCGTGTACTTGGAACCCAAGTTTCACATTCCTATCGTTGTGGGCGGCGCGGCTACCATTATGCCGGTGCTTGGTCCCTACCTTGCTTCCGGCCAGATAAAGGGGATAATCTCCGGGCTTGCGGGCGCGGCCGAGTACGAGGTGCTGTCAGAGATGCCCGGGCAAGCCATTGGAGCCATGGATGCCCAATCCGCGGGACACCTGTTTATAGCCTGTTTGGTGATCTTGGGCAACGTGGGTTTCTTCGCCCAGTCACGCGCGGTCCGAAGGAAGGAGGGTGTGTAGGTTGGCCCAGTCAATAGGAACGTTTCTGTCAGGGTTTTTCCTCATCACTGTGTACAGTTACCTATTCAAGGAGAGCCGTCTGTACCGCTATACAGAGCATATCTACGTGGGTTTCGCGGCTGCTCACGCTATCGTGACCGGCTGGCACAACGTAAAAGATCAGGCGCTTAGTCCTTTGGCGGATGGACAGTGGCTCATGCTGGTGCCGCTGTGCTTTGGGTGTCTCCTGTACGCCAAGTTCACCAAGCGTTACTCTTACTTGTCCCGGACGCCCTTGGCGTTCATGATGGGAGTGGCCGCCGGCGTGACTATCACCGGGGCGGCCGAGGCTTCGTTCGTCAAGCAAATAAGGGCGACGATCCTTCCTTTGAACAACCTGGACAACATCGTGATGGTCTTGGGCACCGTGTCGACGCTTGCCTTCTTCTTGTTCATCCCCTTGGGGTCAAAGAAGGCGGCTAACGGAAAGCGTTCTTTCATGTCCTTGGTGAGCAACTTGGGGCGCGCGACCATGATGGTGGCGTTTGGGTCGTCCTTCGGCTTCGTGGTCATGGCGAGGCTTTCGTACCTCATCGCCAGGCTGCAGTTTCTCTTCAGCAAAGTGTTTCCCGTGATCTCGCAGTGAGCCATAGGAGAAGCCCGGCCTTGCTTTCTGTGAGGCACCGGCCGGGCTTCTGTTTGTTCTCCGGACGCCTTACTGTTCCCGCTCGATCCTGAGTTCCCTGTGGTTGTCGGTTGCCTGTCCCGCTTTTGGGGCGGTGATACGGAGCACGCCGTCTTTGTACTTGGCGGTCGCCCTATCGGGCATCACTTCAGTGGGAAACCGGATTGTGCGTGAAAACGAACCGTACCGCCGTTCTCTCATATGATAGTCGTTTTGCCTGTCAACCTCGGTCTTTTCCATCTGCCCTCTTATTATGAGACCGTTAGAGGTAACTCTGACGCTAATGTGGTCAGGGCTGTATCCGGGGACTTCCGCCTCAACTATCACGTCCTTGTCGGTTTCATACATATCTATCGTCGGCCCTGACCTGAAAAAGCGCGGCCAGTTCGACTCGAGGCCCCAGTTGAACAGGCCTTCGCCGAAACGTCCCAGGTCCGGGACACCCTTCCATAACGGCGTTATGTCATGTTCGTCTCTACCCATGTTGAAGCACCTCCGAAGCGGGATAGATGAGCACAGTTAAGTCTTCCGCAACTCCGGAGGGTTTTATTAGGGAGTCAAACGTTCGCGGTCCCTGGGGAACAGGCTCGCTTCCCGGATGTTGCCCAACTCCAGGATCCTGGCGGTCAGCCGTTCGGCGCCAATCGCGAAACCGCCGTGGCGGGGCATGCCGTACTTAAAGACCTCAAGGTAGCCCGCGAAGGAGTCCGGGTCTAACCCGAACCGGCCCATGTTTCCCACCAACTGATGATAATCGTTGATCCGCATGCCTCCGCTGTTCATCTCCAGTCCCTTGAACAGCAAGTCGAAGCTTAACGTGAGATCGGGAGACTCAGGGTCCGGCATGGCGTAAACAGGCCTCGAGGTGACCGGATAGTGAGTGGCGAAAACAAAAGGAGTCCCCGCTTCTTTCTCAACATACTGGCAGATCAAACGTTCGCCTTCCGGGTCGAGATTGCCGTTTGGCAGGGCCTTTCCGTATTCCCTCCGTAGGATGGTCTCGATTTCAGACAGCTTTAGCCGGGGAATAGTGGTGACTTGTGGCAGCTCCACCCCGAACATGGCTAGTTCTTTTCCGCAAGTTTCCCTGATATGCGCGAACATGTACTGAAACAGTCTTTCCTCCAAGGACAGGAGATCCTCCAGACCGTCTATGAAGCCCATTTCCAAGTCGAGGCTAATGAACTCGTTTAGGTGCCTGGACGTGTTGTGTTCTTCTGCCCTATAGGCCGGCGCCACTTCGAATACCCTCTCAAAACCGGCGCCGACCAGCATTTGCTTGTAAAACTGAGGGCTTTGAGCGAGGTACGCGGGTTTCCCAAAATAGTCTACGGAGAAGAGCTCGGCGCCGCCTTCCGTTCCGGAGGCCACAATCTTGGGCGTGTGCACCTCAATAAAGTCGTTAGCCCTGAGGAACCGGCGGAATCCTTCTATGGCCTCGGCTTGAACCTTAAAAACGGCGCGGCTCTTCGGGTGGCGTAAAGAAACCACCCTGTGTTCGAGGATTTTCTCTAGTCCTGCGGTTATCTCAGGAAGATTCACTTCGAACGGAATGGAGGAGACAGGCGCGGACTCGACGACAACGCCGGTGGCCTGTATTTCGCACCCGCCGGGAACATTGGGCGCCTCCACCACATTACCCGTGACGCTAACCGCCGTTTCGCAAGACAGGTGAGGAGACCTGGCCAACTCTCCCGACAAGACGGCCTGAGCCAGACCGCTCCGGTCTCTGACTATGATGAAGCGGACTTGGCCCAAGCTGCGTATCCGGTGAACCCAGCCCTTAACCGTGACCGGGGCGCCGACATGCTTCTCTAGCTCACCGCACAAGACTCTGCTCATGTTCCCAAACACCTCTTTCTGCGGACCGCCCTGAGCTTTTTTCAAAACCACAGTCTGCCAACGGGCCCGCGGTTTCCCTTAAGTAGACAAAAAAGCCCGTCCCTATAGAGGGACGGGCCTCCCATGCCCGTGGTGCCACCCAATTGGCCTGCTCAAACCCTATGTTGTGACTGGCTTTGTTATTCCGCCTTAACTCCTAACGGAAGCCTACTTCAGGCAGTAGATCCCTGTTTGAACAGACCCCTCTGCTCCTATAACGGTGGAGTGCCGGCATAAAGCCACTCCCCGGCTGTTCTTCGCTAAGCCCAATAGGCACCGGGCTCTCACCTTACCCCGGCTCTCTGGCAGCCCTGGAATCAAAGCTACTGGTTCCGGTTCATCGTGTTTGAGTTATATTAGTTACCTGTTTCACAGAAGTCAAGAGGAAGCGAGCTATTGACCGGGTTTCGAGGTGCCCGTTCGGCTACTTTTTTCCTGTGAAAAACTTCACAAAATCTCTCTTTGTAACCTTCTTCACAATGTGAAGTTGTGCTATGATGTGTGAGGTGATCCAGATGGATCAATCTATCGGATAGAGACTGAGTACCACCTGAAGCGGAAGACCCGTAGAGGAGGAGACCTATGAGCAGGCTTACGGTATACACGCCGGATGACGCCCAGGTAGTCGTCGAGCGCATGGTGCAAGAGATGGGGCGGCGCTTGGCTGCCGCGCCTCCCGGCATATGCCCGGTCGATATGGCGTCTGTGTTCTTGCGCCTATGCCACGCCCAGACTTGTGGAAAATGCGTTCCCTGCCGTATCGGACTGGGACGCATCGGCGACCTCTTGGATGAGGTCCTAGACGGCAAGGCGGATCCCGAGACTTTGACTTTATTGGAGGAAGTGGCCCGATCGGTCAAGGATACCGCCGACTGCGTCATTGGCTCAGACGCCGCGGCGATGGTGCTAAGGAGCCTCAGCGAGTTTAAGACGGATTACTCCTCGCACGTAACTGAAGGCCACTGTACCGGACATTTCACCGCTCCTGTCCCGTGCCGTTCGGCGTGTCCCGCCGGAGTAAACGTTCCCGGGTATATTGCGTTCATTAGGGACGGCCGGCCCGGCGACGCGGTTAAACTCATACGCAAAGACAATCCGTTCCCTTCGGCATGCGCTCTTGTATGCGAGCATCCCTGTGAGGAGCACTGCAGACGCACGATGCTGGACGACGCCATCAACATTAGAGGGCTGAAACGGTATGCCGTCGAGAATGCCGGCGACGTTCCTCATCCTGAAGTGGCTCCTCCGACCGGCAAGACTGTGGCTGTAGTTGGCGGCGGTCCTTCGGGACTTACGGCTGCTTACTATCTCGCGCTTATGGGCCACAAGGTAACCATTTTTGAGCGGCTACCCAAGTTGGGCGGCATGCTTCGCTACGGCATTCCCGAGTACCGGCTTCCCAAAGCTCTCCTGGACAAAGAGATCGACGGGATCACCGGTCTTGGCATTGAAGTTCGTACCGGATACTCGGTAGGGAAAGACTGCACCCTGGCATCTCTCATGGAGAAGTTCGACGCGGTCTACCTGGCCATCGGAGCTCACGGAGACAGAAAGCTGCGCATCCCCGGCGAAGACGCGTCAGGCGTTGTTCCGGCCGTGGAGATGCTGAGAAATATCGGGCTCGGCAAACCCATAGACCTCAAGGGTAAGTCGTTGGTGGTAGTGGGCGGAGGCAACGTCGCCATGGACGCCGCCAGATCAGCCGTGAGGCTGGGGGCCAAGAAGGTTATCGTCGCTTACAGGCGCCGGATCGAGGACATGACGGCCCAGAGACAAGAAATTGAAGGTGCCCAGGCGGAAGGAGTAGAGATCGCCCAGCTGCTCGCTCCGCTTAAGATCGAGACCGACGACCAAGGGAAACTTACCGCTCTCTGGTGTCAGCAAATGACCGTCGGAAGCATTGATGAATCAGGCAGGCCGAAGCCTGTCCCGTCGGGAGCTCCTGATGTCCGTTTGGCTTGCGACGTGGTGGTCGTGGCTGTCGGCCAGGATATCCAGTCCAAGGAGTTTGCCGCGGAAGGCGTCCCGACATCGAGGAACACCATCGTGGCTCAAGACGACCTGTCGGTTACCGAGTTGCCCGGAGTATTCTCCGGAGGCGACTGCGTGAGCGGCCCCGCGACCGTAATCAGGGCCATCGCCGCCGGCAAAGTCGCGGCCGCCAATATTGACTCCTATCTTGGGGGCCATCACGTGCTCGGCGGTTGGATGGACATTCCGCCCGCCATACCCAGCGACCTGGTGGCCATCGGCAGGGTTAACATGAAGGAACGTCCTGCTTCGGAACGGGTCGGCGACTGGGAAGACATCGAAATCGGCTTGACAGAGGCGGAAGCGATGCATGAGTGCAAGCGCTGCCTAAGATGCGATCACTACGGTTCGGGAGCAATCGAGGGAGGGAGGCTAGCAAGATGGTAACTTTGACGATAGATCGGAAGACTGTCCAAGTAAAGGCCGGTACGACCATACTTGAGGCCGCGCGGAAGGCAGGCTTCAGGATCCCGACCCTCTGTTATCTGGAAGGCATCAACGAGATCGGCGCCTGCCGCGTTTGCGTTGTCGAGCTAAAGGGCGCCGAGAAACTGGTCACTGCCTGCAACACCGCCGTACAAGAAGGGATGGAGGTTTTCACCTCCAGCCCGCGGGTGCGTCACGCCCGCAGAGCTACGGTGGAACTCATACTAACTCAACACGACTGCAACTGCCCGACTTGCCCGCGCAACGGCAACTGCAAGCTCCAGACGTTGGCCAACAACTTGGGCGTTAGAAACGTCAGGCTTTCGAGAAGCCTTCCTTCTTCGAGGGTCGACGATTCGTCGCCTTCTATTGTCAGGGACCCGAAGAAGTGCGTAATGTGCTACCGCTGCGTAAGCTTCTGTGACAAGGTCCAGTCCTTGGGCATTTGGAGGATAGCGGGCACCGGGGCCAGGACATCCATCGAACCCGCTTTCGGAAAACCGTTGGCCGCCACGGACTGCGCCTATTGCGGGCAGTGCGTGACCCATTGCCCTGTCGGCGCTTTGTCTGAGAAGAACGATAAAGACCGGGCTTGGGAAGCCTTGAGCGATCCCGAGAAGGTTACCATCGTGCAGGTCGCTCCCGCGGTCAGGGCCGCTTGGGGTGAGGAACTGGGCATACCCAGGGAGAAAGCCACTCCCGAGCGCTTGGTGGCGGCCCTTAAGCACCTGGGATTCCAGCACGTTTTCGATACCTGTTTCACCGCGGACCTAACAATCATGGAAGAAGGCACCGAGCTTCTGCACCGGCTCGCCGACGCGAAAGACGGCAAGGCCAAGATGCCCATGTTCACCTCTTGCTGCCCCGGCTGGGTCCGGTTCGTGAAGACCCAGTATCCAGAACTGGTGGAACACTTGTCGACGGCCAAATCGCCCCAGCAAATGTTCGGCGCTGTAGCCAAGACGTACTACGCCAAACTGTTGGGAGTGCCTGCCGAGAAGATAGTAGTGGTGTCTATCATGCCGTGCACCTGCAAGAAGTGGGAAGCGGGCGTGTCGGTGTTGAACGACGCCGGTACCGACAGGGATGTGGACATCGTTCTCACCACTCGCGAGATGTGCGCCATGATTCGCGAGGAAGGCGTCGAGGTCCAATCCCTAGAGGAAGAGCCGTTTGAGGCGCCGCTCGGGGTGTCTTCAGGCGCCGGGGTTATTTTCGGGGCGACCGGCGGAGTCATGGAAGCCGCGCTGCGGACCGCCTCTTACATCGTCAACGGGAAGAACCCGGATCCCGATTCCTTTGTGGAAGCCCGTGGAACCGATCCTTGGAAGGAAATCACCGTTCAGCTGGGAGACGACACCCTCAGGTGCGCCGTCGTGAACGGACTGGGCAACACCCGCCGCTTGATAGAAGCCATGAAGCAGGGACGGGTCAAGTATGACTTCATCGAAGTAATGGCGTGCCCTGGAGGATGCGCGGCCGGCGGAGGCCAGCCCATCAGCATCGATGATGAGGTGCGTACAGGTGATCGTTCCGCTAACCTGTACGGTTTGGACAGCAAGGCTCCTATCAGGTTCTCCCATGAGAACCCTGCCATAAAGGACATTTACGAGAACTTCTTGGGCTCCCCGTGTTCGGAGATGTCTCACCACTTGCTCCACACCGACCAGAGGACCTGGGAACTGTCGACCGCGGCACAGAGGGATTCATTGAAGAAACGAGCCTAGAGCTCTGTCAATATTATAGCGGGATACGACGGGGCGGACCGGACCTGAGCCAAGGCAGGTCCGGTTCGCTGTTATGGTATCCTTAGTGAAGGGAGGGAGTGGTCTCTTGCGCAAGAGGTCGTCTCGCACGGATACGATGGTACGCCCGTTCCTCGCCGTGTTGCTCGTTATGGTCCTGGGAGCCTCCTTGACCGCCTGTGAGCTTTTTAAACCTACCGGCGGGCCCGTCGATCCAGAGGAACCGGGCGACCCTGACGGAGAGACCGGCGAATTGGACGTTGGCAAAGAACCGGTAAGAATAGAAGGCCTTGTTGAACTGACAGCTCTGGACGACTCTTTTGTCATTGACCTAAAGTACGCGACCGAGGACAATTTCACCGGCAAGCGTATCTATTCAGAGGCCATAGCCATTTTGCGTGAAGAGACCGCTCACAAGCTCATTAAGGCCAACGAAGAGTTTAAGAAGCTTGGCTACAGGTTGAAGATTTGGGACGCGTACAGGCCTTTTTCCGCCCAGCAGGTCCTCTGGGACGCGGTGGATGATAAGACGTGGGTAGCGGATCCTACCCGCGGCTCAAACCACAACAGGGGCGCGGCGGTTGACGTCACCCTCGTGGACAGCGACGGAAACGAACTGCCCATGCCTTCGGGGTTTGACGACTTCAGCGAAAGAGCGCACCAGACCTATGACGGCTGCACTGAAGAAGAGGCCCGGAACCGTGACCTCCTCCGTAGGATCATGAATGAGTGCGGTTTCGTTGGCTATGTAAACGAATGGTGGCACTTTAACGACTCGGACGCCAAGAATTATCCGGTCCTGGATATCCCCTTCTCTGATTTCTCATCCGGAAAGTAGAGTATTGGTGCTTGGCGCTGCCCTTTTCCGCCCCGCTTCATGCCACTGTGCGGCTTGTTCGAAATACGGTACAATATTTCGGCAACAGAACAAATCTTTGAGGTGACGGGTTTGAGGCATATAGGACGAATCTTGGTGATTTCCCGGCGTTACTGGGGTTGGATGTTCCTGGCGTTCTTGGGCATGTTGGGAGTCACAGCCGCCGGTTTGACGGGACCATGGCTTCTCAGGTCGCTCATTGGCGTGCTGGAGGATAGCGCTAGAGGGCAGGCAGGGGATACTGGAGAAGTGATGCGTCTCGCGTTCCTGCTCTTGCTGGTCTACGCCGCTCGTCCCGCCCTAAGGGCTTTTCAGACCTGGACAGCCCACGTGGCGGGCTGGGGCAGCGTCGCCGCGGCGCGCCAGGCGGTCTATGACCACCTCCAAAGACTGTCACCCAGGTATTACTCTGACATGCAAACCGGGCAGATTATGTCCCGGGTTGTGAACGATACCAGCCATTTCGAGGGGCTTATGGCCCACGCTGTTCCGGAGATGCTGGTGAGCCTGCTCACGCTACTCGGTTCTTCCGGCTTGCTTTTCTACATTAACTCCACCCTCGCCGTATATACCCTGATCCCGGTTCCCTTCATTCTGGTGGGCTTCTACATGTACAACCGCCACGTAAGGCCCTTGTTTCGGGCTTCCCAGGTGAGGTTGGGGGAACTGAACGCCACTTTGCAAGACAACTTGAGCGGAATGAGGGAGATCCAGGTTTTCACCCAGGAAGAGCGGGAGAGCGAGAGGATCGGAGAGAGAGTCGTAAGACACGCGTGGGCGATCACGAAAGCCGTCTCCATTTCCTCGTGCTTTAGCGGCGCCATCGACTTCTTTGCCGGACTCGGCACCGTAATTGTCGTGTTCTTTGGCGGGCAGATGGCATTACGAGGCCAGATTTCAATCGCGGACGTAGCCGGTTTCCTTATGTACGTCGGTTCGTTTTACGAGCCCATCGGACACCTAAACCGCGTGAACGAGGCGCTCCAACAGGCATTGGCGGCCGCTGACCGCTACTTTGACGTGCTGGACACGGTCCCCGAGATTAAAGACGACCCCGACGCCCAACCGATGCTCCGGACCAACGGCCATATCGTCTTCGAGAACGTATCGTTCCGCTATGGCGAGGACGTCCCGGTTTTGGAGCAAATCAACCTTGAGATTAAGCCGGGCGAAATGGTCGCCTTGGTGGGGCCAACCGGAGTTGGCAAGACAACTATGGCCAACCTTATCCCGCGGTTCTACGACCCGACAGAGGGCAGAGTTCTCTTGGACGGGGTGGATTTGCGGAAGATCAGGCTGTCTTCTTTGAGGCGCCACATCAGCATGGTCCTGCAAGACGTGTTTCTCTTCAATGGCACCATCGCCGAGAACATCGCGTACGGAAGTCCTTCGGCGACCCGTGAGGACATTGAGAGAGCGGCCAAGATAGCAGGCGCGGACGAGTTCATCAAGGAAATGCCCCAGGGCTACGACACCCAGATCGGCGAACGCGGCGTCAAGCTATCGGGCGGTCAGAAACAGAGGCTCGCAATCGCCCGGGCGCTTCTGTATGACGCCCCTATCCTTATCTTGGACGAAGCCACATCGTCGGTGGACACAGAGACCGAGGCCAAGATATCGCAGGCCCTGCGCAGGCTCATGGAAGGGCGCACGACTCTGGTTATCGCCCACCGCCTTTCCACCATCCGCCATGCCGACAAGATCGTTGTGCTGAGCGAAGGGCGAATCGTCGAGATGGGGACTCACGAAGAACTCCTCAAGAGGGATGGGCTCTATGCCCGTCTGGTCAAGATCGATTCGGACCCGGCCGGACTGGCTGCGTCTACCGGACTGGCGTCATCTACTTGATCCAGATAGGGAGTTCCCTGTCGTCCCCGAGAGTACCTGAGACGTACTCTTGATATCGGGCCGTGAAATAGTTGATCTTTCTCGTAACCAAATCGAGGTGCTGCCGCATTTCTTCGATCTGGGCCTCTACTCTCTTTTTGTGTTCCCTCAATATATCGCAGCGTTCTTTTAGGGTTTCGGCCCCTCGCATGCTGAGTTCCACGAACTCCTTGATCTGTTTGATGGACATACCCGTGTTCTTCAAGCAGAGTATGAGGCTCAGCCACTCCAGGTCTTCCTCGGTGTAGCGCCGGAGGCCGTTGGTAGTCCTCGTGATCCCAGGCAGTAAGCCTTCCTTTTCGTAGTAGCGCAGCACATGAGGCTGAAGACATGTTTTTTCCGCGGCTTCTTTTATGGAATAGGCCATTTTGAATGCTCCTCCCGGATAAACCGTGTGTTGACTTAAAGTTAACTTCAAGGTTTACCATCAGATCGTACACGAGGTCGCGACCTTTTACAACTCGTTACGAGAAAGGATGACCGGCCAATGCTGAACTTCGAATTCCATGTACCCACCCGGATAGTTTTCGGGCGGGATAGCCATAAGCAGATAGGGTCCCTTCTGGCTCCTTATGCCAAGAAAGTCCTGCTTCACTACGGTGGAACCAGCATCAAGAGGACCGGCGTATACGATCAAGTGGTTTCTTCCTTGACTGCGAGCGGACTGAAAGTCGTTGAACTGGGAGGAGTGGTTCCCAATCCCCGTGTATCGCTGGTCCGCGAGGGAATCGAACTGTGCAGGAAAGAAGCCGTTGATTTGATCCTGGCCGTAGGTGGAGGCAGCGTCATCGATTCGTCCAAGGCAATCGGGGCAGGCGCGTACTATGAGGGAGATGTCTGGGCTCTGTATGAACGGCGACTTGAGATCGGGAAGGCGCTTCCTGTAGCCACAATCCTGACAATACCCGCGTCGGGCAGCGAATCCAGCGCGGGAAGCGTGATCACTAATGAGGAAAAGCAAAGGAAGCTGACGTACAAGAGCCCTCTCCTGCGTCCCGTCTTGAGCGTCATAAACCCCGAGTTGTTCTTCACACTGCCGAAGAACCAAGTCGCTAACGGCGTATCCGACATGATGAGCCACATTTTTGAGCGATACTTCACAAACACCCTTCATACGGACATCACGGACGGCCTCTGCGAGGCCACGCTCAAGACCATCATGAAGCACGCCCTCAAGCTCATGGAAAACCCGAGGGACTACGACAGTTGGTGCCAGGTCGGGTGGGGCGGAACCATTGCCCACAATGACCTCCTGGGCGTGGGCCGGGAGCAAGATTGGGCTTGCCACCGCATCGAGCACGAGCTTAGCGCCATGTATGACGTGCCCCACGGGGCGGGGCTCGCGGTAGTGACGCCTGCCTGGATGGAGTACGTCTTCAAAGATAACGTAGGCATGTTCGTTCAGTTCGCGGTGAACGTCATGGGGATAGAGGCGAGCTACCGTGACCCCGACGCCCTGGTAAGGGAGGGTATCGCGCGCCTTCGCGAGTTTTACCGCAAAATGGGCCTTCCGACGAGCCTCTCCGAACTGGGTATCGATGATGGGAATCTTGAGGTCATGGCAAAGAGAGCTACCGGTGAAGCCTTCGGGAGTGAACAGCCGTTGGGCGGGTTAAAGAAACTTAGGTGGCAGGATGTCCTCGGCATCTACAAGCTAGCGACTCAATAGGCGGACGGATTGCGGGCAACCATGCCAATACGGGGCGACGAGCCATGCCGGTGCTCTCGGTTCGCCGCCCTGTTTTGCCGCATGCCGACGTCATCTTGACGCTGCCTGATTAGCGCGAAATCCGCGGAACCCTACTGCATTTGTTGTGCTTGCTGCTCCATCATGGTGAAGCTCTGGTGGATCCGCTGGACTTGCTCCCTGGGGGCCGGTTGCACGTTGTACCAGCCTTTCTTGTTCATTATCTCAAACAGTCCCTTCTGGTCGTCGAGGGACTTCATGAGCAGCCCGCGGAAGTGGTCCCGGACTTTGGGACAGGCGGATTCCATAGTCGCCGAAACCAGCGACATGGCTTCGAGTTTCTCCATATACAGGATCGAGCCCGCGTATTCTTTCTCCTGAGGTACTCTGTTTTTCACTTCCACGCCTCCTTTACTGGACCGGATTGCTCTTGGCGATCGACGCTGTGGCCGCTATCCACTGCCTCCTCTCGTTGGCGATGGACTGCAGATAGGCTTTGAACTGCGGGTCTACCGCATGCTGGGCCGCTGTGTCGCAAGTCTTCGCGATGGACTCGAACAGCTTGCTCATGTCCTCTAGGTAGAGGAGTTCCCTGGTGGTGAGCTGTTCCATGCGTATCCCTCCTTCGCCAATAGGGTGCGTAAAGGACCTCGCCCGCATTCCGCGGCGCACAGAGGCGGCACGACGCCGTCCTCGTGGTGCTTTTTGGAGAGTGTCGCCGGGAACTCACCTTATACAGCGGCACAATTAGGGCCTTATGGTAGTTTTTGTCGGGCTGAAACCGGGCGGATTCCCTTGACATCTGTCCCGAGAATATATACAGTCCATGAAAGGACACGAAGTAGGCCATGAACGTTCCTTTAAGTTTGACTCGGTGAGGTCAAAAAGGAGCTAATCGGTGTGAGAATACTAGTCGAACGCACAGTGCGCTTCTCATGGGGCAGGTCCCTTTGGGACGCGCTTTTTTATTCGACTAAGCCCATCCGCGTCTCCCAAGACCTCCTCACGAGCCAATCAAGGACTTCCGGCCCTGCGTGGGAGGGATATTCATGCGTGGAGTTCTATGCCTAGAAGACGGGTTCTATCTGGAAGGAGAACTATCGATCGGTCAGGACGGCGTGACAGGCGCTGCGGCGCGGACCGTAGGCGAGTTGGTTTTCACCACCGGGATGACCGGTTACGAGGACATCCTTACCGACCCGTCATATAGCGGCCAGATCTTGGTGTTTTCTTTCCCCATGCTCGGCAATTACGGGGTTCCCGTTGACCGCGACCCAGAGTCCACTCGGGTCTACCCCAGGGGCGTGGTGGCAAGGGACCTATGGGAAGGCCCTGTTGAAGAGGGTTCAATTCCCCTGAGAGAATTGCTAGACCATAACAACTGCCCGGTGCTGACAGGTGTGGATACGAGGAGTCTGGTGATCCACCTGAGGGACCATGGGGCCAAGAAGGGAGTCATCGCTCCCGTACCGGAGGCCGGGCTGACAGACGACTTCATCCAATCGCTCGCGCGAGAGGCAACCATGTTCAACCACAAGGGCCTGCAGGAAGATGTAGCAGCCCGCGAGGCGACATGGTTGGAGCCCTCCCAAACCCCGCTTGGACTGGGTGTGCTCTTGGACTTCGGGGCAAAGCCAAACCTTAAGCGATCGCTCCTAGACCTGGGCTTCCGGCTCGCCGTTGTCCCTCCCGGCACGCCGCACCAAGACATCCTTGCGTTGGACCCTGTTTTTGTCGTCCTTTCCGGCGGTCCGGGGGGCCCCGATGACTACCCTGCCGCTATAGAAACTGTCAGGGGGCTTTTCGGCAAGGTGCCCCTTTATGGGGTGGGTCTGGGTCACCTAGTCATGGCTAGGGCGGCCGGAGCGGGCATTGTTAGCCTCAAACGGGGGCATTACGGCGCAAACCACCCGGTTAAGGAGCTCGCGACGGGCAAAGTTCTGATTACATCCCAAAATCACGCCTTGACTGTAGATGCCGGGACTCTTCCCTCCGGCATTGTGGTTACCCATACAAACGTAAACGACGGTAGCGTCGAGGGGATAAGGCTCACGGATACGCTGACCACGAAGAACCTCCCTACGGCGTCGGTCCAATTCCAGCCCCAGGGCTCCTCTGAAGAGACGATCGGCGGTGGACTGTGGTCCTTCGTGAAAGAATTACAGGCGGAGGGAAGTATGGGCTCGGCATTGACTGCCCAATTCTTGCCCGGAAAGGGGGCCCCAACTAATGCCTAAGCTGCCCGGCATAAGGAAAGTGCTGGTCCTGGGATCCGGCCCAATCGTTATTGGGCAGGCCGCAGAGTTTGATTATTCAGGGACGCAAGCATGCAAAGCCCTCAAAGAGGAAGGGATAGAGGTCCTCCTTCTCAATCCCAACCCGGCCACTATCATGACCGATGCGGACATGGCCGATAGGACCTACATTGAACCCCTCACGGTAGATAGTGTGGTCCAGGTCTTTGAAAAAGAGAGGCCCGACGGGCTCATCGCCACGATGGGCGGGCAGGCCGGGTTGAACCTCGCGGTCAAGCTGGCAGAAGCAGGTCTTCTAGACAAGTACGGAGTGCGCGTACTGGGGACCGACGTTGCCGCCATTCGGAAAGGTGAAGACCGGGATCTTTTCAGAGAGACCATGAGGGAAATCGGGCAGCCGGTTCCATCCAGCATGATCGTGACGGGGATGGACCAAGCGGAAGAGGCCCTCCGGGTGGTGGGCGTCCCTTGCGTAATCCGTCCCGCTTACACTCTTGGAGGCACCGGCGGCGGGTTCGTAAACAAGATCGAGGATTTCGAAGCAAGCCTCGAACGGGGACTTCTGGCAAGCCCCGTACATGAGGTGCTGGTTGAGGCATCTTTGTACGGTCAGAAGGAAATTGAGTTTGAGGTAATCAGAGATTCCGCCGGCAACGCCATCATCGTGTGTTCAATGGAAAACATCGACCCGATGGGGATTCACACCGGGGACAGTATCGTAGTGGCGCCGACGCTGACCCTCTCCGGCCGCGAGTACGAGATGCTGAGGCGCGCTGCTCTGGATATCGTCCACGGTCTCGGGATACGCGGCGCGTGCAATGTGCAGATGGCCCTCAAACCGACAGGTGACGAGTACTGCGTGATCGAGGTTAACCCGCGCGTGAGCCGGTCAAGCGCCCTGGCGTCGAAAGCCACAGGGTATCCAATCGCCCGGGTGGCGACCAAGATCGCGTTAGGGTACAACCTGGACGAAATAGTAAACGAAATCACCAAGAAGACCATGGCGTGCAACGAGCCCGTCATAGACTACGTAGCGCTGAAGCTGCCCCGGTGGCCGTGGGACAAGTTCTCGGAAGGCCAGAAGACCTTGGGACTGCAGATGAAGTCCACAGGCGAGGTAATGGCCATTGGCAGGACGTTCCAAGAGGCCCTGGGAAAGGGCATTTCCTCGATGGACCAGAAAAACGAGCTCTGGGGCAGAATCTGCCAATCGGAAGCCGGTGGTCACTCCAGGGACCGAGTCCTGGAAGGCCTCAAAGCCGGCGACGACACCAGGTTGATGTGGATCTTCCGGGCCTTGGCCATAGGGATTTCGCCGTCGGAAGTCTCAAACGTGACCGGGATAGACAGGTTCTTCATCGAGCGCATAGCGACCATGGTCGAAGTGGAGAGGGAGCTTGTTGCGCTTAGAGAGGGAGACCTGCGGCAAGATTCCCTGACTGCTGCCGCCAATTGCCCGTCGCCTTCGCACGATACCGGTGCGCGGGACAGGGCGTCCATCTTGCGCAGGGCCAAGGAACTGGGGCTTTCTGACCGCCGTATAGCCGCGTTGTGGGGTGTCACAGAACAAGACGTCAGGGAGGCCAGGGAAGCGGCACGCATTCGCCCGGTCTTCAAGATGGTGGATACCTGCGCGGGAGAGTTCGAGGCCGAGACCCCTTACTACTACTCAACCTATGAGAGTATAACTGAGGCCCGGCCGTTGGACAGCGACTCGCGGCCAAAGGTCGTTGTCCTGGGAGGAGGCCCCATCCGGATCGGCCAGGGCATCGAGTTCGACTACTGCGCCGTCCACGCGGCTTGGGCGCTTGAGCGGGAAGGCTATGCCTCAATCATCATCAACAACAACCCCGAGACCGTTTCCACCGACTTCAACACGGCTTCCCGGCTGTACTTTGAGCCCCTCACTTTTGAGCACGTCATGAACGTAATCGATATCGAGAAACCCGCCGGCGTCTTGGTTGGGTTCGGAGGGCAGACGGCCATCAACCTTGTGGATTCCTTGACCAAAGCCGGAGTGCGGGTGTTGGGCACCGGCCCGGACGCCATCGACATAACCGAGGAACGCGGCAGGTTCATAGCGCTGTTACATGATTTGGGTATACCGGCCATCCAGGGCACCGCGGTCCGGACAAAAGAAGACGCGCTGCGGGCTTCTGAGATAATAGGATTTCCGCTGGTAGTGCGACCTTCTTACGTTCTCGGAGGCCGTGGGATGGCGATCGTCTACAACCGGGACGAACTGGTTCAGTTCATGGATGAGGCGATGGGCGAAAACGAAGGTCACGACGTCCTCCTAGATAAGTATGTACTGGCGGTAGAGGCCGAGGTCGACGTGGTGTCAGACGGGATATCCGCCTTTGTCCCGGCAATCATCGAACACGTTGAGCGCTCGGGCGTGCATTCGGGCGATTCCATAGCCGTGATCCCGTCCGGAAGGATCTCCTCTAAAGCAAAGACCAAGATAGTTGAGTACTCCCTGGCGTTGTGCCGGGCCTTGCGCGTCAAGGGGATCGCCAACATCCAGTTCATTGTGGACGGCGACACCGTCTACTGCTTGGAGGTTAATCCCCGGGCCAGCCGCACTGTCCCGTTTGTGACCAAGGTCACGGGCTTCCCTATCATTCGTGTGGCGACCGGCCTGTCGTTGGGGCGCACTCTCAAGTCCTACGGGATCACCGCCAAGTGTGGGCCCGATCCGGTCCGGTACGCGGTCAAGATGCCCGTGTTTTCGTGGAGCAAGATCCCCGGCGTTGACCCCATAGTAGGGCCGGAGATGAAGTCAACCGGTGAAGTCATGGGCTTCGGGGACACCGAGGACCATGCCATGCTTAAGTGCTTCGATACCCAGGGGATATTTCGAGCGGGTCCCGCCGGGGCTCTTTTGACGGTGGCTGACAGGGAGAAGGCCCAGGCGGTCTATGTAGCGGAAGCCCTGTCCCGCGCCGGTTGGACCCTCTACGCCACTAACGGGACTGCCGCGTATCTCGAGGAACACGGCATACCCGCGAAGCGAGTCTTGAAGTTCAGCGAGAGCGATAACGGGCAAAGAGGGCAAGGCATCCACGAAGTCATTACCCAAGGCAAAGTTCAAGTGGTCATCAACATATTCACCAAGGGAGAGAGGGCCGAAAGGGACGGGTTCAAGATACGCGCTCTGGCCTCTTCGAGGAACATTCCGGTCTTGACCTGCATGGACACTTCTCTCGCTTTCGCCAAGGCGGTGGCCAGCGGGGCAGGATCGGGGCTTGTGGCGCTGCAGGACGTGTTATCGTCGCGGGTGAGCTAGCGTTGGCCGAAAAACCAGGGGCTCCGGTTTTGTGCCGGAGCCCTTATCCCACGGGCGAGTGGGCCGTTAGCTGTTTGCTGCCGCTGCCGGTGAGTCTCCCGGAACGGACATGTCATTGTCACTATTCATTACGAGAGCCTTGAGATTAGGTATGACGCTAAAGCGCCATCCTCCTATTCCTTCCCCGACCGCGCAAAACGCGTAAATGTACTGCAGGGGCACGCGGGTGCCGAGGTAACCTGACAGTCCTTGCGATACGGGCTGTAGGCCCATACACACGGCGTTTAGAACTCCCGTAACCCTGCCGAGTTGTTCCGGGGCGCTGACTTTCTGAACGAGGGTGTTCACGTAAATGTTGACTATCCCGTTGAGTACGCCGAAAACTAGGAGGATGGCGACATGGATATACGGGTATTGCTTTGGCGCGAAGGCAAAGACCAGGATGCACGCTGATTGTATTGTGAGCCCGTGAATCACGGTCCAGGTATTCCGTTCAACGAACCTGGTAGCGGAGATCAGGAGCGCGGAAATCAAAACTCCCGCTGCGACCGCTGAGGTCAGATAGCCGAACAGGGCGGAGTCTCCGCCAAGGTTGGTTTTCACAAACTCAGGCAGCAGTATAGAGACGGGCGCCATCAGCAGGTTTAGCACAGCGGCGACCTTGACCGTCTCCCACAGGACCTTGTTGGACATCGTGTACGCTAGACCGTCCTTGAACTCTTGGAAGAACCGGTTCTTCTTTGCTTCCTGTCTTCGAACCTCGGGAATGACTATGAAAACCTCCGATATGGCCGACAAGATGTAGGACACCGCGTCAACAAAAAGGAGACCGGCCACTCCAAATACGGCAACCAATACGCCGCCGGCCCCGTAACTCAGGATCTCCGCTATATTGCCTGTCATCCGCGTGAAGGAGTTCGCTCTGGCCAGGTTTGACTTGTCCACTATCAAGGGCACCGCTGAGGTGACGGCGGGGTCGAAAAACTGCGCGCATACCGTGTTCGCTACCGCCAGTCCCAAGAGGATGGGGACGGTCATCTGGTCTCTCAGGATGAGGTAGCCCATTACGTCGTAGAAGACTCCTCGCAGGGCGTCCATGGCAACGATTATGTCGCGCTTATTGGCCCGGTCCGCCACGACGCCGGCGATGAGTGAGAATACGATGGCGGCTATCGTCCGGCACGCCGCGAGGAGTCCCAAAAGCATAGACGAACCTTCTTGCGAGGCGACCCACCACATCAGCCCTATGTAACCCGCGCCGTCGCCCATTTGGGATACTGCCCTGCCGAGCCAGAGTAGCGTGAAGTTCCGATCGAAAAGGGGTTTAGCCGCTTTGCTTGTCGTCATCGCCACGATACCCTCCAAGCGCGAGGGCATAAGTAGGAACGCCCGCGCACCCGGAGGGTATCATGTGGTCCTTGTATTTGTCAATAGACACATTAACAATATTAAGGTCTGGATTGATACCCTTAACCCTACGATTCGATGCCTATGCGGTATCGGGCTAGCCGGCGCTACTCCTCGAACGGGAGGGGCGGCGTATCGATACCTTCGGGTATCGGGCTTCGGTAAGTCTTGCCATTAAGCCGCTTTTTGAACTCATCCCACGCGGCTTGCCGCAACCCGGGGTCTGTCAGGAATCTCGCCCCGGCGATACCCAACGTCTTGGCGGCAAGAAGCATTCCTTTGTGTCCTATGCTCATCCCGCCGCAGGCTGTAACTCCCCAACTGTGTCCCGGGATTCCCAGCGTGTAGCAGGCTGTCCTGAACTGTCCCGTGGGCACGACCCAAGACACGTCGGCGACGTCGGTTGAGCCCCTGCCCGGCTTTTCCTCCGGGTCACCTGGCATGATGACACTGCACAGCCTTGTTTCCCTTAGGTCGGGGATCTGCTTTCTCAATTGCTCTATGGATTGTTCGATCAAGTGCCTGTCGAATTGGGCTTGCATCTTGCCCGCGAACTCCAGTTCTTCAGCCGTCCACTGAACAGGGCCCAGTTCCTCAAGGATCTCCTGGAAAGTGTCGATGATGACGTCGTTTAGAATCAGGTTTGCCGCTCCGCCGAGGAAACGGGGCTCGACCCTGGTTTGAGTCATCATAGCGGCGCCTTTGGCTATTTGCTCTACCCATTGCCACATCCGGTCCAGCTCTTCCATGTCTTTGGCCCTGATATCGAAGAAATTCTGGGCGTAGTCTGGGACAACGTTGGGCGCTCCGCCTCCGCGGGTTATCACGTAATGGATGCGGCTGTCGGGACGGATATGCTCGCGCATCCGTTCTATTCCATCGTTCATGAGTTCCACGGCATCCAGGGCGCTTCGGCCGTTCCAAGGATCGCCCGCGGCGTGGGCCGTCTTTCCGTAGAAGTCGAATTTATAGACTAAGTCGGCGAGGCTGCTGGTCTTGTCTGTGCCGTTGGTGGAGCCGGGATGCCAGGTCAAGACGATGTCGGCGTCATCGAACGCCCCTGCCTTGACCATCCAGGTCTTGCCGAAGGAGCTCTCCTCGGCGGGAGTGCCGTAATACTTGACGGTGCCTTCCAGGCCGTTGGCCTCGGCGAAGGCCTTGAGGGCGATAGCGCCGCCCATGGCGGCCGCCCCAAGAAGGTTGTGTCCGCACCCGTGTCCGGGCTTGTTTTTCCCCAAGGGAGACGGGTACGGTACGGGCGCGTTGGTGAGGCCGGGCAAGGCGTCGAATTCGCCCAGGAAACCAATGACAGGTTTGCCTTTTC